>Ga0182736_1000537_pt1 | contig 55756 bp, 49 predicted proteins | sample eDN5th30CKraftBY_FD_128882 | JGI IMG/M metagenome (GOLD analysis project Ga0182736, IMG submission 128882) | Enriched backyard soil microbial communities from Emeryville, California, USA - eDNA 5th pass 30_C Kraft BY (version 2) (version 2) | ecosystem: Environmental > Terrestrial > Soil >... | reverse complement strand
GTCCGCCGAGTTCTGCGACAGCCGGCGGTACTGCTTCGCGTAGCCGATGTCGATGACGATGGCGACGATCGCCAGCACGGCGACCATCGAGATGGCGGCGACCACGAGGACCGCGCCGCGCTCGTCCTCGCGGGTGCGGCGGAGGGTCGGCGCGCGGTGGCGGATCGGGCGGCTCACGGCTTGCACCAGGACCAGTTCGCGCCGGTCGGGTCGGCCTCGTTGGCGATCGACTCGGCGACGCCGGACCCCTTCTCGATCCGCATGGTCGTCTTCGTCTTCAGGTACTTGCCGCTCAGGATCGGGCTCAGGAACTTGCTCGGGCTGGCCATCGGCGTGACGGCGCACACGATGATCCCGTTGCCCACCGGCGGCGACGCGGTGGTGGCGCCGGCGGGGTAGGAGGTGCTGGTCGGATCGAACCGGATGGCGATCGCCACCTCGGAGGCCGTCATGTCCGTGCGGGACTTCGTCAGGCAGATCAGCTTCTGCATGTTGGCGGAGCCGGGCGTGGTGAACGTCGCCCCGCACGATGCGGTCGGGCCGAAGTTGGCGACCGACCCCTGGCGGGCGCCCTCCCGCACGCCTTGGCGCAGGGCGATCTCGTTCGAGAGGTTCACGCCGAAGTCGATCAGCCCGAACAGGAGGAAGAACAGCAGCGGGGCGACGATGGCGAACTCGACCAGCGCGACCCCTCGTTCGCTTCGGGAACGGTCGCCCGTGGCCGCTGGTGGCGTGCCGTGGGACCTCGCTCGCATGGGGATCACTTCGCTTCCAGGTCGCGGACCGTTGGTGATGGTCCTGTCATCGGCTGAACGCCGTTCAGCTTGAACGCGTGGCCGCGACCCGTCCCGGAATGATCCGTTCGGCCCAACGTGCAGGTCAGAGTGGGTGCAGGAAGGTGACCAGGGGGTAGCCCCCCGGTCACGTCCCGGCGACGATCCAGGTCTTGTGCCACGGCGTCCGGGGTGCGGCGGCCAGGTCGATGTCGGGGTCGATCCACCGCACGGCGGGCCGCCCGTTGAAGCTGAGCCACGCCTCGACGTGCACCTCGACGTGGCGGCCCTGGGCGGCTTCGTGGGTGGCGATGGCGTGAGCCGCCTGCTGGATCAGATCGGGTTCGCCGGCCATCACGCGCAGCTGGGTGGGGGTGTAGAGGCGGGCGGCGTCGAACGTCTGGGTCCGCCCGGTGGCCGGGTCGACCACGAGGAACGTCACCGATGCGGTCCGCTCGACCAGCAGCACGTTCCAGCCGAACCGGTAGCCCTCGCCGGTGACGCGGTGGTCGCCCGGGTAGGCGAGGTGGCGCAGCGGGAGCGCGACCTGGACGACGATCCACGCGGCCGCGGCACCGGTGAGCAGGCGGGTGCGCCACCGGGGTGCGGGCGGTCCGGGGTCGACCAGGACCTCGAGCTCGGCTGGTGGCTCGGGCTGCCGGCGCAGCCGCGCCAGGAGGGTCCGGGGCCAGGACGGGTCGAAGAACACGGTCGCCATCGCCACCATCAGCCACGGGAACACGCCGATGGGGAAGAGCCGCCAGGTGATGAGGTGGAAGGCCACGACCGCGAACCAGGCCCACAGCCGCGTCCGCCGCCAGAGCAGGAGCGGGACGATGGCGCAGTCGAACGCGGCACCCGCGACCGAGAGGACGTGCGCGGTCTCGGGGTGGCGGAGCAGCGGTCCGATCAGCGGGACGTCGGCGCGGGCGGGGAGCCAGAAGCGCAGCGGGATGCCGCGCAGCAGCCAGTCGGGCTGGAGCTTGGCGATCCCGGCCGAGGCGTAGACGATGCCCACCTGGAAGCGCAGCAGCCAGACCCAGCCGAGCGCGACCCGCCCGTCGCGGGCCGGGCGCCGCCGGGCGTCGAGGCTCCACGTGGCGCCGAAGGGCACGACGGTCGCCAGCAGCGCCAGGAGGGTCACGAACCAGTAGTGGTTGAGGTAGGTGGTGGCGTCGATGGCTTCGATCCAGCCGAACGAGACCAGCAGCACGAGGGCGGCGAGGCGGGTCCGCCAGCCGAGCGCGATGGCGAGGCCCGCGGCCGCGGTGGTGGCCACGAGGACGCGGATGCCCAGCGGCCCGGGCTGGGGCACCCACCCCATCCAGAGGTAGGCGAACCGGTGCGTCGGCCCGGCGTAGAGGCGGTCGGTCCAGCCGTAGGCCCAGGTGCGGACGGCGCTGAGCACCACCACCAGACCGAGCGCGATGCGCAGCATGGCGAGCGACGAACCGTCGACGCGCCGGGCGGCTCGCCGGGGTGCAAGCACACCAGCGGTCTCGACTCTTGCGCTGCTACCCATAATAGTTAGGCTGACCTTACATGCAGTTCCGAGAAGGAGATCTGAGTTGACGAAGCATCGAATCCTCCGCCAGGTGGCGGCCGCAAGCGCGGTGACGGCGCTGGCCGTCGGCCTGGTCGGGTGCGGGAGCTCGGACTCCGGCAGCGACAGCGGCAAGCAGGAGACCACGACGACCGCGGCGGCCAAGGAGTCGGCGCTCAGCCCCGAGCAGGCCGAGGCCGCGGCCACGACCTACGCCGACCTCGTGTTCGCGAGCTACTCGGACACCGTCGCCGCCACCAAGCAGCTGCAGAGCGACATCGCCGCGTTCGTCGCCGATCCCACCGACGAGACCCTCCAGACCGCCAAGGACAGCTGGCTCGCCGCCCGCGACGCCTACGGCCCCACCGAGGTGTACCGCTTTTCCGACGGCCCGATCGACAATCCCGATGACGGCCCCGAGGGCCAGATCAACGCCTGGCCGATGGACGAGGCGTACGTCGACTACGTCGAGGACGACCCCGAGGCCGGCATCATCAACGACACCGCGGGTGTCCCCGAGATCACCCGTGACGTGATCGTCGAGGCCAACGAGGAGGGCGGCGAGACCAACATCTCCACCGGCTGGCACGCCATCGAGTTCCTGCTCTGGGGCCAGGACCTGTCCGAGGACGGCCCCGGCGAGCGCCCCGTGACCGACTACACGACGGCTCCCAACGCCGAGCGCCGCGCCCAGTACCTCACCGAGGTCACCGACCTGTTGGTCGAGGACCTCGAGGGCGTCACCGAGCAGTGGGACCCCGAGGGCGGCGAGTACCGCACCGAGTTCCTGGCCGACCCCGACCAGGCCGTGACCGACATCCTCCGGGGCATGGGCGCCCTCTCCGCGGGTGAGCTCGCCGGCGAGCGCATCGCCGTGGCGCTCGACACCAAGGAGCAGGAGGACGAGCACTCCTGCTTCTCCGACAACACCCTCGCCGACGTCATCAACAACGCCACCGGCATCCAGCGGGCCTACACCGCCGAGTACGAGGGCGTCGACGGGACGTCCCTCTCCGACGTCGTCGAAGAGGTGGACCCGGAGCTGAACCAGGACCTGCTCGAGCAGCTCGAGGCGAACGTCGCGCTTGCCGAGAGCCTCGAGGAGTTCGGTACCTTCGAGGAGATCATCCGCAGCGATGACGACAGCGAAGGGCGCAAGAAGATGAACGAGCTGGTCGAGAACCTGCAGGCCCAGGGCGACGCGATCGCTGCCCTCGGCGCCGCGCTGGGTTACGAAGTCAGCCTCGAGATCTGAGGTCACGAGTGAGCAGCCCGACCGGGCGTCGCGTGGCGCGAGGGGTCCTTGCGTTCGTGGTGCTCGGCGGGCTGCTCGCCGCGTGCAGCAGCGATGCCCCCGACCGCGGGGCCGCGCACGCCGCCGCTGGTCCGACCGACGCGGAGCTCCGCGACCAGGGCGGAGCCGACGGCACCACCCTCAACCAGGGCGCGACCGCCTTCGCGCAGGGCATGGAGGCGCTCGACAGCCAGGGCCGGCGCGACTTCGCCGTCGGCAACAGCTTCTTCAACCAGAACTGGGTGATGGCCCCGTCGTCGACGGTGGCCCGCGACGGCCTCGGGCCGATCTTCAACGCCCAGTCGTGCTCCTCGTGCCACTTCGAGGACGGGCGGGGCCAGCCTCCGGCCGATGACGACGACCCCGAGCGCGGTCTGCTGATCCGCCTGAGCGTCCTCGACGACGACGGCGACCCGCAGCCCCACCCCGTCTACGGCAACCAGTTCCAGGACCGGTCGATCCGCAAGGTGCCCGCCGAGGGCTCGGTGCAGATCGACGTCACCGAGGAGCCGGGCACCTACCCCGACGGCACCGAGTACTCGCTCGGCGCCCCCACCTACACGCTGGTGACGCCGGAGGGGAAGGAGATCACCGGCATCGTGGTCTCGCCCCGCGTCGCTCCGGCGATGATGGGCGTCGGACTGCTGGAGAACCTCCCGGCGTCGGTGATCGAGGCCCAGGCCGATCCCGACGACGCCGACGGCGACGGCGTGTCCGGCCGGCCCCACATGACCACGGACGAGGACGGCAAGGAGGTCCTCGGCCGCTTCGGGTGGAAGGCCGCGGTGCCGTCGATCCGCAAGCAGACCACCGAGGCGTTCGCCAACGACGTCGGCATCACGTCCGAGGAGCACCCCGACCAGCCCTGCACCGACGCCCAGGCCGAGTGCCTCGCCGCACCCACCGGCGAGGAGGACGGCGAGCCGGAGATCAACCGGGACAAGGTCGACAAGATCGAGTTCTACTCCCGCACCCTGGCCGTGCCCGCCCGCCGCGACGTCGGCACGCCCGACACCACGGCCGGCCAGAAGGCGTTCGCGGCCATCGGCTGCACGTCGTGCCACACCGCCGAGCTGAAGACCGGGTCCGACTCCGAGATCCCGGCCCTCAACGACCAGGTCATCCGCCCCTACACCGACCTGCTGCTGCACGACATGGGCCCCGGCCTCGCCGACGACCGCCCCGACGGCGACGCGTCCGGCTCGGAGTGGCGGACGCCGCCCCTGTGGGGCATCGGCCTGGTCGAGACGGTCAACGGCCACACCCGCTTCCTGCACGACGGCCGGGCCCGCAGCATCGAGGAGGCCATCCTCTGGCACGGGGGCGAGGCCGACGGTGCCAAGGAGCGGTTCGAGGACCTGCCGGCCAAGGAGCGCAAGCAGATCCTCACGTTCCTGGAATCGCTGTGACCGGTGCCGCGGAGGAGCCGCGGCGGCGCAGCCCCCTGACCTGGGCCGTCCCCGTGGTCCTCGTGCTGGTGGCGATCGTGGGGGCGGTCGTGCTCGCCCGCGATCCCGAGGAGCCGCCCCCGATCCCGACCACCACCACGGCGCCGGCCCCCGCCCCGGTGGCCGTCGACTCCGACGCGGCGCGCTACGCGTCGCTGGACGAGCTGGTGGCCGCGTCGGACCTCGTCGTGCGGGGCCGCGTCACCGACACCGAGCGCGGCCGGTGGTTCGGCGACGGCACCGACTCGGCCCGCATCCAGTCCCGGCTGGTGACCCTCGAGGTGGAGGACGTGCTGCACGGCGATGCGCCCGACGGCGCGGGCGGGACGCTGCTCGTGGAGGAGGAGGGCTGGACCGAGGACGGCGCCCCGCTCGTGGTCGACGGCGCCGCACCGTCGGCGGACGGCGACGAGGGCATCTGGTTCCTGGTCGATCCCGGCGACGACACCACGGACGCGCTGATCATCGTGGGCGCGCAGGGCCGGTACCTGGTCGACGGGAGCCACCTGACGGGAGCCGAGGGCGACGACCCGCTCGTGGCCGAGCTCGCCGCCCTGACGGAGGACGAGTTGGCCGCTCGGGTCAGCCGAACCCCGCCTCGTCCATGAGGGCGACGGCCTGCGGGTTCAGCTGGCCGATCTCGGTGGCGTCGAGCGGCTGGCGCTCGAAGTCGACGCCGAACTCCTCGACCAGCAGCGGCTCCGGGGCGGTCTCGGTGTTGGCCGGGAACTCGAAGTTGCTGTCGACGAGCACGCTCTGGCCGTCGGTGCCGAGCCACTCGAGGAACTCGCGGGCCAGCTCGGGGTTGTCGGCGTGCTTGGTGATCCCGCCGCCCGAGATGTTGACGTGCGTGCCGCCGGCCCCCTGGTCGGCCCAGATGAGGTCGACCGGGATGTCCGGGTCCTCGTCGATGGCGCGGGCCAGGTAGTAGTGGTTGGCGATGCCGACGTCGCAGGCACCGGCGGCCATGTCGTTGATCAGGTCGACGTCGTTGCCGTAGATCTCGGCGTTGTCGGCCCAGCCCTCGAGGGTCTCGAGCGTCTCGGCCTCGCCGTCCTGGGCGATCATGCTGGCCACGAGGGACTGCTGGTACTGGGCGGCGGCGTTGCGCAGGCAGACCCGGCCCTTCCACTCGGGTTCAGCCAGTTCGGCGTAGGTCGTGGGGACCTCGTCCTCGTCGAGGGCGTCGGTGTTGTAGATGATCGTGCGGGCCCGCAGGGCGAGGGCGAACCACCGGTCGTCGGCGTCGCGGTCCTGCTCGGGGATGGCGGTGCGGAGCGTCTCGGAGTCCAGCGGCTGGAACAGCCCCTCCTCGGCGGCGCTCGCCAGGTTGCCGGCGTCGACCGTGAGGTAGACGTCGGCCTCGGTGTCCTCGCCCTCGGCGGCGATCCGCTCGCGCAGCTCGGCGTCGTTGCCGGTGAGGAACTGGACGTCCACCCCGGTCTCCTCCTCGAACTGGAGGAAGGCCTTCTCGACGTCGTAGTGGCGGCCGGAGTACACGTGCAGGACGTCCTTGCGGCCCGAGGACCCCTCGCCCGACGATCCGCCGTCGGATTCGGCGCACCCGGCGACGGCCAGCAGGGCGATGGCGACGGGGGCGAGGGCGAGTGAGCGAAGCGTGCGGGGCACCAGGTGGTCCTCTCTGAGCGGTTCCAGCGACAGTAGCCGGGGTTGCCGAGTGCCGATAAGCGCGCTTACCGTGCGGCTCCGTGCGCCGAGCTCCCCACCGGCCGATCGCCGACGTGCTGCTCGGCCGCGGCGACCCCTCCGCGCTGGCCGTGGTGGCGGGGGACCGGCGGGTCACGTACGAACAGCTCCGCACGCTCGTCGACGAGCGCGCCGCCGAGCTCGACCTGCCGGACCGCAGCGTCGTGGTGCTCACCGGTCCGGCGGGGATCGAGTGGATCGTCACCTACCTCGCCCTGCTCCAGGGCGGGCAGGTCCCGCTCCTGGCCGGCGACCACGTCGACCGCCTCGTCGCCGCCTGGAAGCCCGGCGCGCTGCTCTCCACGAGCGCGCAGGGCTGCGCGGTCGAGCGGCACCCGGGCGGCACGCCCGGTGCAGCCGTCCCGCACCCCGACCTGGCCCTGCTGCTCAGCACCTCGGGCTCGACCGGCTCGCCGAAGCTGGTCCGCCTCTCGCACCAGAACCTCGCCGCCAACGCCGACGCCATCGTCGCCGCGCTGGGCCTGACCGCCGAAGACCGCGGCATCACCTCCCTGCCGCTGCACTACTGCTACGGCCTGTCCGTCCTGCACTCGCATCTCGCCGCCGGCGCCGGGATCGTGACCACCACCGCATCGGTGGTCGACCCGTGCTTCGCCGCGGCGGTGCACGATGGAGGGGTCACCTCGATCGCGGGCGTGCCCCACACGTTCGACCTGCTCGACGCGGGCGACGCCGACCGGGTCCTCGCCCCGTCCGTGCGGCTCCTGACCCAGGCGGGCGGGCGCATGGCCCCCGAGGCGCGCGACCGGTGGCGGATCCGGGCGGCGGCCAACGGCGCCGAGCTCGTGGTGATGTACGGGCAGACCGAGGCGACGGCCCGCATGGCGTACCTCCCGCCCGCGCTGGGCGAGGTGTGCCCGAACGCGATCGGGATCGCCGTGCCCGGTGGCGAGCTGCGCATCGATCCAGTGGCGGACCGCGCGGACGGCGTGGGCGAGCTGGTCTACCGGGGTCCGAACGTGATGATGGGCTACGCCACCGACGTGGAGGACCTGGCCGACGGGGCGACGCTCCACGAGCTGCGCACCGGCGACCTCGGGCGGTTCGACCCGGAACACGGCGTCTTCGAGATCGTGGGGCGGGCCAGCCGCTTCATCAAGCCCTTCGGCCTGCGGATCGACCTCGACGTGATCGAGGCCCAACTGGGCGCGGTGCTGGGCGAGGTGGCGGCCACCGGCGACGACGAGCACCTGGTCGTGGCCGCCCCCGGGGAGGACCCGGAGGTCGTCCGCCACCTGGTCCAGGACGCCTGCGGGCTCCCCGGCCACCGGGTCACGGTCCTCGTGGCGCCGATCCCGCGGACGTCGTCGGGGAAGGTCGACCACGGTGCGCTGCGCCTCGCCGCGAACGAGGTCGACGTCGCCCTCGCCGAGGGGGCCGCCCCGTCCGAGGTGCAGCCGGTCTCGGCCGTCCTCGCCGGCATCCTCGGCCGCAGCTCGGTCGCCCCGACCGACACGTTCGTCTCGGCGGGCGGCGACTCGCTCAGCTACATCGAGGCCTCGATGCGGCTCGAGCAGCTCGTGGGCGCGCTGCCGGACGACTGGCAGCACCGCCCGTTCGCCGAGCTGGACCAGTTGGCGCCCGGCGCCGGCCGCGCCCGGGTCGACACCACCGTGGTGCTGCGGGCGATGGGCATCTGCGCCGTCGTCGCCACCCACATGCACCTCGTGTTCTTCCCCGGCGGGGCGCACCTGCTCCTCGCCGTCGTCGGGTACAACCTGAGCCGGTTCCAGCTCGGGCTGGAGCATGCGGGCGAACGGCTGCGGGCCGGCCTGCGCACGATCGGGCGGGTCGCCGTGCCCACCGTGATCTGGACGGCTGCGATGTTCGCGCTCGGCCGGGGCTACGCCTGGACGACGATCGGCCTCGTCAACAACTACCTCGGGACCCGCGGCCACGAGGAGGGGCGCTGGCACTTCTGGTTCATCGAGGCGTTCGTGCAGATCTGCCTCGTCGTGCTCGCCCTGCTGTCCATCCCCGCCGTCCGCCGGCTGGAGCGGCGCTTGCCCTACGCGTTCCCCGCGGCGCTGCTCGCCGTGACGGTGGCACTCCGCGAGCTGTCGGTGGGCGGGCTCGACGATCCCCTCAACCTGCGGTTCCGCACCCACGGCGTCGCCTGGTTCTTCGTGTTGGGCTGGCTGATCCACCGGTCCCGGACCACCGCCCAGCGGGCGCTCACGACGGTGCTGTGCCTGGTCGCCGTGGCCGACTTCTTCGGCCAGCCCCACCGCGAGGCGTTCATCGCGGCTGGGCTCGTCGCCCTCACCTGGACCCGCAGCATCCCCGTGCCCCGCCGCCTCATCGCCCCGCTGTCCGCGCTGGCGGCCGCGAGCATGTGGATCCTCATCACCCACTTCCAGGTGTGGCCCGAGCTCGACGCCCGCCTACCGATGGCCATCGCCTACCCGGCGACGATCCTGACGGGCATCGCGGCGTGGAAGCTCGTCGAGGTCGTGCCCCGAGGCGTCCGGAGCCTCCGTGCCGCACGGGGCCGGGTGGCGCCGAGGCCGCGGCCGTCGGCCCCCGAGGACCTCGTGGCCTTCGTCCCGCCGGCCTCCTAGGCCAGGCCGGCGCGAGCCCAGTAGGAGCCGTCCAACATCTCCCGGAGGGTCTGGCGGTGGATGATCATGTCGTCGAGGTCGTCGGGCTCGACCGCCTCGCCGAACAGCACGGCCCGCTCGGTGACCCGCCGCATGATCACGCCGTGGCGCATCGCGGCGTAGGCCATGTGCCACGTCAGGTCGCCGGGAGCGCGGCCGGTGGCGGCCTCGTACGTGACGGCCAGGTCCTTCGCCTGCATGAAGTCGGGCAGGCCGGGCAGCTCGAGCGACGACGAGATGTCCTGGAAGAAGAGGTGCAGGTAGGCCATCCAGCCGAGGTCGACCTCGGGCGGGGCGACCCCCGCCATCTCCCAGTCGAGGACGGCGGTGACCTGGAAGTCGACGAACATCATGTTGCCGATGCGGGCATCGCCCCACGAGAGGCAGTCGGGGCTGGTGTCGGTGGGCAGGTTGGCCCGGAGCCAGGCGAAGCAGTCGTCGAGCAGCGGGGACCGCTTCTCGCCCACGACCCACTCGTGGTACGCCTCCCACTCGGCCAGGTGGCGCTCGAGGGCGGTGGCGCCGGGCCGGTCGTACTGGAGCGGCGAGAGGTCGTGGGTCTCCGGGGTGATCTGGTGGATGCCGGCCAGCGCCTCGACCGCGGACGCCTGGAGCTGCGCCCGCTGGTGCGGCGTGGCGCTGTCGACCCAGTTGTCGCCGAACGTGTAGGGCAGCACGTCGCGGGGGACCTCGCCGTCGATCCGCCCCATCACGAAGAACGGGGCACCGATGATCGAGCGGTCGGCCTCGTACCAGAGGGTCTCGGGCACCGGCACGTCGGTGGCCTCGGCCACGAGCGACATCACGTCGAACTGCATCGCCAGGTCGTAGTCGGGGAACACCGGGATCTTGTCGAGCTCCGGCTCGATCCGGGCCACGCAGCGGCGCTCGACGGGCGCGCCGTCGATGTCGTAGCGGGCCGTGAAGAGGATCGTCTCGGACGACATGCCGTTGCCCTCGGGCGTGACGACGTCGGACACCTGCGGATCGGCGCCCGGAGGCAGCACCCCGCCCAGCCACCCCTCGATCCGGCGCCCGAGCTCCTCGGGGTCGCGGGTCGAGGTCGTGAGGTGGTCGGTCGGCAGCTCCGCCGGGCCGCCGAGCTTGGCCGCGGGCACATCGGATTCGGTCGACATGAGAACGGGTTCTAGTCCGATCCGCCCGTGCGTGCGTCGAGTTGTGGCCACGGAGCGTTCACCCCGCCGACGCCATGCCGATTCCCCCGGGTGTGCCGGGGCGTAGCATCCTGTCCCCGTGGAACTCCGACGCCCCTCCGTCCGCCGCGCCGGCCTCGCCGCCGTGGCCACCCTCCTCGTGGTCGGAGCCTCGGCCTGCTCCGGCGGCACCGGCCTCGTCGGCACCGCCCCGGCCGCCACCGTCAACGACACCGAGATCTCCCAGAGCGCCGTCACCGACGCCACCGAGGCCACCGCCCGCTTCTACGCGGACAGCATCGAGCAGGGCCAAGACAGCGACGGCAGCCTCGCCGCCCTGGTCGATCAGATGAAGGGCGACAGCTCCTACTCGGTGGGCACCGAGGGCGCGGCGCAGGTGCTGAGCGACATGATCGTCGACCAGGTGATCGCCGACGAGCTGGCGAAGCACGACGCCCTCCCGACCAAGCAGGACCGGTCCGAGCTGCGCAGCCAGCTCGAGCAGTCCGTGGGCGGCGCTGCCGAGCTGAAGAAGATCGACGCCGAGTACCTCGACCAGTACATCGAGCGCCGCTCGCTGAACGACGCCTTCACCGCGTGGGCGGCATCGAGCCCCGAGGGCCTCGCCGACCGCCGCCAGGCCTACTACGACCAGAACATCGCCGACCGGCCCCTGTGCCTCAACGCCATCCAGGTCCAGACCGAGGAGGAGGCGAAGGCGGCCAAGGAGCGCGTCGACGGCGGCGAGGACTTCGTGGCCGTCGCCCAGGACCTCGCGCCGGGCGCCAACATCCCCGCCACCGGCGCCATCGCCTGCCTCACCGTCGAACAGGCCCAGCAGGCGTTCGACCTGGACCTCAGCGACGCCGAGCCCGGCGACGTGGTGGGCCCGGCCGCCTTCGCCCAGACCGACGGGTCGGCGCCCACCTACCTGGTGCTGCGGGTCGAGCAGACCGACGGGTTCACGTTCGAGGAGGCCCAGCCCCTGCTGGAGGCCCTCGTCCCCGCCGAAGCCGATCCGAGCGACGGGTCGTTCGATGCCTCGTCGGCGCTCGACCGCCTGCTTCGGAAGGCCGACATCTGGGTCAACTCGGTCTACGGCCGCTGGAGCGACGCCCAGCAGTCGGTGATCGCCCCGCACGTCCCCGGCACCACCACGACGTCCACCCCCGTCGCCGCCCTCACCGGGTCCTGAGCCTTGGGGCGGATCACGGTCGTCGGTCTGGGGCCGGGTGACCCCTCGCTGGTCACCGCCGGCACCGTCGCGGCGATCGAGCGGGTCCCGCCCGCCGCCCGGTTCCTGCGCACCGAGCGCCACCCGTCGGCCCACCTGGTGGCCGGCGCGGCGACGTTCGACCACCACTACGAGGCCGCCGACCGGTTCGACCAGGTCTACGAGCGCATCGTCGACGACCTGATCGCGGCGGCCGACGAGCACCCCGAGGTGCTCTACGCCGTGCCCGGGTCGCCCCGGGTCCTCGAGCGCACCGTCGACCTGCTCGCCGCGGCCGGCGAGGAGGGGCGGGCCGAGGTCGAGGTGCTCGCCGGCCTGTCGTTCACCGACCTGGCCTGGGTGCGCCTCGGCGTCGACCCCTACGAGGACGGCGTCCGGCTCGTCGACGGCCACCGCTTCGAGGTGGCGGCGGCGGGGGAGCGGGGCCCGCTGCTCGTCGCCCACTGCCACAACAAGCGGGTGCTGTCGGACCTGAAGCTGGCCGTCGACCCGTTCCCCGACACGCCGGTGGTGGTCCTCCAGCGGCTCGGCCTGCCCGACGAGGCCGTGTTCCCCGTCGCGTGGCCCGAGCTGGACCGGTCGTTCGAGCCCGACCACCTCACCGCGGTCTACATCCCCGAGCTGGCCGAGCCCGTCGCCGGCGAGGTCGCGGCGTTCGTGCAGCTGGTGGCCAAGCTCCGGGCCGAGTGCCCGTGGGACGCCGAGCAGACCCACCGCACGCTCACGCGCCACCTGCTCGAGGAGACCTACGAGGTCCTCGAGGCGCTGGCGGCCGTGGGCGACGGCGGCCCCGACACCGATCCCGACGCCTACGAGCACCTCGAGGAGGAGCTCGGCGACCTGCTCTTCCAGATCGTGTTCCACACCACCCTCGCCACCGAGGCCGGGTTCTTCGGGCTCGGCGACGTGGCCCGGGGCGTGCACGACAAGCTCGTCCACCGCCACCCGCACGTCTTCGGCCTGGTCGAGGTCGAGGGCGCCGACGACGTCGTCGCCAACTGGGAGCAGATCAAGAAGGCCGAGAAGGGCCGGGCCTCGATCTTCGACGGCATGCCCGCCGACCTCCCCGCCCTGCTCTACGCGGTCAAGGTCGTGAAGAAGGCGGCGTCGCTCGACGTCGCCCCCGACCCCGAGGACCAGACCCTGGGCGGCCAGCTCCTCGCCCTCGTCGCCGAGGCCCGGTCGGCCGACGCCGACGTCGATCCCGAGACCGAGCTCCGAGCCGCTGCCGCCCGCTTGAAGGACCGCGCCCAAGCCGTCGAGTGACCGGCCGAGCGGCACCGCGCCGCTCGGTTTGCGCCACACGGGTGGGTGACGTCAGCCTCACGGTCTGCCCGAACGGCAACCCGTCCCTGAACGGAGGGGTGGCCAGGGGTAGCTTTTCTCCACCTGTCTCCGGGAGCACCACCACCGCAATGAGCACCATCGAAAGCGTCATCGGCCGCGAGATCCTCGACTCCCGTGGCAACCCCACGGTCGAGGTCGAGGTCCTGCTCGACTCCGGGGCCGTCGGCCGCGCCGCCGTCCCGTCGGGTGCCTCCACCGGGCAGTTCGAGGCGGTCGAGCTCCGCGACGGCGGCGAGCGCTACGGCGGCAAGGGCGTCACCATCGCCGTCGCCAACGTCAACGGCGAGATCAGCGACGAGCTCGAGGGCCGCGACGCCCTCGACCAGCGCGAGTGCGACCAGGCCCTGCTCGACCTCGACGGCACCGACAACAAGGCCCGGCTCGGCGCCAACGCCATCCTCGGCGCCTCGCTCGCCATCGCCAAGGCCGCGGCCATCGAGCTCGACGTGCCGCTCTACCGCCACGTCGGCGGCACCAACGCCCACGTCCTGCCCGTGCCGATGATGAACGTCCTCAACGGCGGCGCCCACGCCGACAACAACGTCGACTTCCAGGAGTTCATGGTCATGCCGGTCGGCGCGGCCAGCTTCTCCGAGGCGCTGCAGTGGGGCACCGAGACCTACCACGTGCTCAAGAAGGTCCTCCACGACAAGGGCCTCTCCACCGCCGTGGGCGACGAGGGCGGCTTCGCCCCGGACCTCGCCAACAACGAGGAGCCGCTGAAGCTCCTGGTCCAGGCCATCGAGCAGGCTGGCTTCACGCCCGGGCAGGACATCGCCATCGCCCTCGACCCGGCCAGCTCCGAGGTCTTCAAGGACGGCGCCTACGTGCTCGAGGGCGAGGGCCGCACCCTGAGCGGCGCCGAGCTCGCCGACTACTGGGCCGACCTCTGCGACCGCTACCCGATCGTGTCGATCGAGGACGGCATGGCCGAGGAGGACTGGGACGGCTGGGCCGCCCTCACCGGCAAGATCGGCGACCGCGTCCAGCTCGTGGGCGACGACCTGTTCGTCACCAACACCGAGCGCCTGGCCCGCGGCATCGCCGCCGGCAGCGCCAACTCGATCCTCATCAAGGTCAACCAGATCGGCACGCTCACCGAGACGCTCGAGGCCGTGAGCCTCGCCAACCGCAACCGCTACACCGCGGTGATGTCGCACCGCTCGGGCGAGACCGAGGACGCCACCATCGCCGACCTCGCCGTCGCCACCAACTGCGGCCAGATCAAGACCGGCGCCCCGGCCCGCAGCGACCGCGTCGCCAAGTACAACCAGCTCCTGCGCATCGAAGAGCAGCTGGGCGACGCCGCCGCGTTCCTCGGCACGGGCGCCTTCAACCAGGGAGCCAAGGGCTAGATGGCGCCGCGGGGGAAGATCAAGGCCCGTCGCCGGGCCGTCGCCGGACTGGTCGTCACCGTGCTCCTGGTGGCGGTCCTCCTGTTCGCGGTCTTCCCCACGCGGTCCTGGCTGGCGCAGCGCAAGGAGACGAGCGCCGCCCAGCAGGAGCTGGCCGACATCCAGGCCAAGCGGGCCACCACCAAGGCCATGCAGGACAAGCTCGAGACCGACGAGTACATCGAGCAGAAGGCCAAGGAGGACCTGGGCTTCATCCACCCCGGTGAAGAGGCCTACAACATCCTCCCGGCCCCCACCGACCCCATCGGCCTCCCCGAAGGCTGGCCCTTCACCGGCGTGGAGCGCGCGTTCGGGACCGATTAGCCCGCCGAGGCTCGCTCGTCGCGGCATGCCCGGCTGGCAACTCGTCCGCTGCTGCCGCAGCGTCGGGAACCGCAGCAGGCGCTGATCTAGGTTCCGTCGATGGAGTTCGGGCCCGATCCTGATCACGAGGCGATCCGGGAGGGCGTGCGCCGGGCGTGCTCGCCCTTCGACGACGACTACTGGCGCCGGTGCGACATCGAGCACGAGTTCCCGTGGGACTTCTACCGGGCGATGGCCGACGGCGGCTGGATCGGGATCGCCATCCCGGAGGCCTACGGGGGTGGTGGCCGGGGCATCACCGAGGCGTCGATCGTGGTCGAGGAGGTGGCCGCGTCGGGTGCCGCGATGAACGGGGCGTCGGCGATCCACCTGTCGATCTTCGGCATGGGCCCCGTCATCAAGCACGGGTCCGAGGAGCTCAAGGCCCGGGTGCTGCCCGCCGTGGCGTCCGGTGAGCTGCACGTCTGCTTCGGCGTCACCGAGCCCGACGCCGGCACCGACACCTCCCGCATCACGACGCGGGCGACGCTCGCCCCCGACGGCTCCCACTACGTGGTGCGCGGGCGGAAGGTCTGGACCACCAAGGCGCCGTACTGCCAGAAGGTCCTGCTGCTCGTCCGCACCACGCCCCGCGACGAGGCGGCTCGGCCCACCGACGGCATGACCCTCCTGCTCGCCGACCTCCAGGAGGACGGTTCGGTCCGGCCCGAGGTCGAGATCACGCCGATCCCGAAGGCCGGGCGCAACGCGGTGGTGTCCTGCGAGGTCGTGTACGACGATCTGCCGGTCCCCGTGGCCGACCGGGTGGGCGACGAGGGCGACGGCTTCCGCTACCTCCTCGACGGCCTCAACCCCGAGCGCATCCTCATCGCCGCCGAGGCGCTCGGCACCGGTCGGGCGGCGCTGCGCCGGGCGGTGGCCTACGCCGACGAGCGCGTCGTGTTCGACCGGCCGATCGGGCAGAACCAGGGCATCGCCTTCCCGCTCGCCCAGGCCCACATGGAGCTGCGTGCCGCCGAGCTGGCCATCCGCGACGCGGCGTGGCGGTACGACCAGGGCCTGCCCTGCGGCGAGGCCGCCAACACCGCCAAGTACCTCGCCGCCGAGGCGGGCTACCGGGCGGCGGACCAGGCCGTGCAGACCCTGGGCGGCATGGGCTACGCGAGCGAGTACCACGTCGAGCGCTACTGGCGCGAGGCGCGGCTGATGCGCCTGGCGCCGGTGAGCCAGGAGCTGGTGCAGGCCTACGTGGCCACGAACGTCCTCGGCCTGCCGAAGAGCTACTAGCCGGGCCTCAGCTGCGGTTGAAGTAGGCGTTGCTCGCCACGAGGTCGGCGATCAGCGCATGCTCGCCGCCGGCGTCGGACACGGCGGCCGACCACTCGGCCTGCTCGGCGGTCGTGGGCAGGCGGTCGAGGAACCGGAGGAACTGGTCGTCGACGAGCCGGCGCCGGGCCTCGGCCGAGTTGATGAACTGCAGCGCCACCATCCCGCGCTCGGCGCCCGCGTTCAGCTTGTTGGTCCAGTAGGCCTGGCCGCTGGGGTCGGGGTTGCGGCCGAGGGCGTCGTTGTACGCCTGGGTGACGTAGGCGGCGTTGCTGCCGCCGGCCTTGCTGAAGTACTCGTTGCTCCCGAAGAGCTGCGCCCGGAACCGCCACAGGGCCCGGCCGCCGCGCAGGGCGTTGATCCAGTAGGTCCGGCCGCTCGGATCAGATGTCCGGTGCAGGTACTTCACGAACACCCGGTCGACGTCGAGGCCGCGGTACTCATCGGTGTCGATGAGCCCCTGGGCGACCGCCGCGCGGGTCTTGGTGCCGGCCGTGAGCTGGTCGCGGACCTGGTCCCGGACGGTGTTCGTCGGGAAGCGGAACAGCAGGTCCCGGTAGGCGCGGTGGGCGAAGCCCTGGTTCTTGTTCGTCCACGGGCCGTGCACCGAGAAGTGCGCCGCATCGTCGACGTAGGACGCGTTGACCTGGCCGTACGCCGACTGCACGACGAGGTCGTGGCCGGTGAGGGTGGCGTCGAAAACCCCGCTCGGGACGGTGACGTCGACGAGGCCGCCGCCGGTCATCGGCAGCGTGACCTGCACCGGCTTCCCACCCGCCACGACGTCGGCGAGCCCACGGTGCGGGGTGGCGCCGACGTACGCCTGGCCGAGCGCGACCTTGCCGATCGACGCGGGGACGAGCTGCTGGCCCGGCCGGGTCAGGCTCGTCGTGAACGTGGCGCTGCCCGCGGTGCCGGGGCGGATCCGCATCGTCACATCACCCTGGTGGGCCTGCACGACGTAGGTGTCGGCGGCGGTGAACCCGGTCAGCGTGCGGCCGCCGGAGCGGAGGCCCTCGGTGTCGTAGATGAACTCGTTGACGGTGTCGTTGCCGCCGTTCAGCGAATCGGTCTGGCTCTCGGTCCAGTAGGCGTCGAACCCGCCCCCGCCGCTCAGCGAGTTGGTGCCGGGCCCGCCGTAGAGCTGCGAGCTGCCCGCGCCGTCGGAGATGGTGTCGTCACCGTCGTAGCCGTAGATGCTGACCGAGGTGATGCTCGAGGCGGTCGTGACGCCGGTCGACGTGATGGTGTCGTTGCCCTTGTGGCCGTTGAGCGTGAGCCGCTCGGCGTTGGCGAAGCTCGTGGACGACCCGCCGTTCGGGTTGCTCTGGGTGATCGTCGCGCCGGCGTTCACCGAGACGGCGGCGATCGTGTCGGCGAGGTCGGAGCCCTGGTACACGACCTGGTCCGAGGAGCCGGCGCCCAGGTCGATCCCGGTGTTGGGCGTGCCGCCGAAGAACAGCAGGACCTGGTCGTCGCCGGGGCCCATGTCGACGTTGTCGGCGTTCGGCGACTCGAACAGCAGGTCGGCGCCGTCGCCGAAGCTGGCGACGATCTTCGGGTGCGACGAGAACGCCGGCTGGTCGAGGCCGCTGCCGTAGAGGATCTGCGCGCCCGAGTCGCCGGCCACCGTCAGCTGGACCATGGCGCTGCAGTCGATCGCCGGCGCGGCGATGACGTTGTTGATCGTGACCTTGCCGGTGGGTCCGCACCCCGGCGTGATGCTCTGGGTGCCGGTGGCGTTCACCTGCACCGTGTTGCCGCCCACCGTCCCGACCACGATGGCCGCACCCGCCGGCTGCGCCATCGGACCGACGATGACGGCGGCCGTCCCGACGGCCACCGCCGCGATCACCCGTCCTGCCCGCATGGAACCCTCCTCGGCGGCGAACCGGCCCGCGCGGCTCGTCGCAATCCCGAAAGTGAACCACGTCTGGCGCCCGCGCACCGCCGCTCTACCCTCGGGGGCGTGCCCGATCCGCTTCCCGCCACCGTCGTGGTCGACGACGTCCCCACCGACGACGACCGGGTCGCGGTCACCGAGCTGCTCGGCCGGGCGCCGAAGGGGGCGTTCACGATCGTCGTGCGCCACGTGCACGACGGCTCGCCGGTGGTCATCCGCAACGAGCCACTGCTCGACGACGGCCGGCCCATGCCCACCCGGTACTGGCTGCTCGGCGAGCCGGAGCGGACCATGGTGAGCCGGATCGAGAGCCGCGGCGGCGTCCACCGGGTCGAGGACGAGATCGGGCTCGACGTCATCGCCGCGGCCCACGACCGCTACCGCGCCGAGCGCGACGCCGCCCTGCCCGAGGGGTGGGACGGGCCGACGCCGTCCGCCGGGGTCGGTGGGACGCGCGTCGGCGTGAAGTGCCTGCACGCGCACTACGGCTGGTGGCTCGCCGGCGGCGGCGACCCCGTCGGGCAGTGGGTCGCCGACCACCTGGCGGCGGGCGACGGCGACCGTGACAGGATCGACGGATGACCGACCGCGTCGCCGCCATCGACATCGGCACCAACTCCACCCGCCTCCTCGTCGCCGAGCGCAGTGCCGACGGGGCGCTCGTCACCGTCGAGCGGCTCATGCGCATCACCCGCCTCGGGCAGGGCGTCGACAAGACGGGATCGCTGGCCGACGAGGCCATCGACCGGACCGTCGCCGTGCTCGCCGAGTACCGCACCGTCATGGACGGCCTCGGCGTCGCCCCGGGCCGGGTGCGCATGACCGCCACCTCCGCCAGCCGCGACGCGGCGAACCGCGACGTGTTCTTCGACGCCGCCGAGGCCGCGGTCGGTGTCCGCCCCGAGCTGCTGTCGGGCGACGACGAAGCCGCGCTGTCCTTTGCCGGCGCCACCGCCGACGTCGACCCGGCGCTGGGTCCGTTCCTGGTGTTCGACCTGGGCGGCGGCTCCACCGAGTTCGTCATCGGGACCACCGGCCCCGAGGGATCCGTCGACGGGCAGCTCTCGCTCGACGTCGGCTGCGTGCGCCTCACCGAGCGGTTCCTCGCCACCGACCCGCCGGCCCCCGAGGACCTCACCGCCGCCATCAGCTACACCGACGCCTGGCTCGAGGACGTGCAGCGCGAGTTCACCGGCCTCGACCAGGTGCAGACGGTCATCGGCCTGGCGGGGACCGTGAGCACGGTCGCCGCCGTGGAGCAGGGGCTCGCCACCTACGACCGCGATGCGATCCACCACTTCGTGCTCACGAAGGAGGCGGCAGAGGACGTGTTCCGCACGCTCGCCACCGAGCCTCGATCCGACCGCATCCACAACCCGGGGCTCGAGGAGGCGCGGGCTGACGTGATCGTGGGCGGGTGCTGCGCCCTGGTGGCGATCATGCGCCGGTTGAGCCTCGACGAGATCGTCTGCAGCGAGGCCGACATCCTCGACGGCCTCGCCCTGTCCCTGCTGGCCTGAGCGGCCGGCGGGCTCAGGTCCGCTGGAAGTACTCGGTCCCGATGGCGAGCGACCGGATGAGCTGCTGTTCGCCCGTGGCGGTGAGGAGCAGCGTGCTCCCGGCGTTCTGCTCGGCAGTGGTGGGGAGCCGGTCGAGGAACCGGAGGTACTGGTCGTCGACGAGGCGGCGCCGGGTCTCGGCCGCGTTGATGAACTGGAGGGCGACGGTGCCGCGGTCCGCCCCGGCCGCCAGCTTGGCGGTCCAGTAGGCCTGGCCCGACGGGTCGGGGTTGCGGCCGAGGACGTCGTTGTACGCCTTGGTGACGTAGGCGGCGTTCGTGCCGCCGGCCTTCGTGAAGTACTCGTTGCTGCCCAGCAGCTGGGCCCGGAACCGCCAGAGCGGCCGGCCGTTCGCCACCGCGTTGATCCAGTAGGCCTTGCCGCTGGGGTCGGCGCTGCGGCGCAGGTACTTCACGAACGTCCGCTCGACGTCGTAGCCGCGGTACCAGTCGTCGCCCATGGTCTCGTCGACGAAGCCCGCCCGCGTGGCGGTGCCGTCGGCGAGGGCCGCGGTCCGCTGGGCCCGGCCGGCGTCGTCGATGAACGTGTTGAGCAGGTCCCGGACGACCCGGTGCACGAAGCCCTCGTTCGCGTCGGTCCACGGCCCGTGCACCGAGATCTCGTCGAGGTCTTCGAGGGTGACGCTGCGCAAGCCGTCGAAGCCCTGGTCATCAGGGGTGATCACCGTCAGCCCCGCCTCGTCGGTCCGGGTCCAGTCGCCGAAGGGCACGGTGATGTCGGCGAGGTCTTGGCCGCCGGGCTGGCCGCGGAAGGCGATCCAGCGTCCCGGCGAGAGCACGGCGTCGAACAGGGTGCCATCGGCGGGGCCGCCCGTCGCGGTCTGGTGGAGCACCAGCTCGGAGATCTCGGGGCCGAGCACCCGCTGGCCGGAGCGGCTGAGGCTGCTGGTGAGGCGCGCCGTGCTCGTCGCTCCGGTCGGTCGGAGCCGGACCGCGCCGAGGTCGCCATCGAGGTCCAGCTGGAAGCTGTCCGTGCCGGCGTCGGGCACCAGGGTCTGGCGGCCGAGCCGGGGGCTGGCGTCCACGATCCAGTCGATGCCGCCGCGCCCGTCGACGGTGTCCGTCTCGCTCCGGGTGATGATCGTGTCGCGGTTCGGGCTTCCGGTGATCTGGTTGGTGCCGGTGCCGCCATCGAGCGTGAGGGCCCGCAGCGACCCCGCATCGATGACGTCGTTCCCGGCTCCGCCATCGGCGCTCAGCTCGGTCACGGTCAGCGGTTCGTCCGTCGCGATGTGGTCATCGCCGGTCCCGCTGCGGACGTCCACGGCCGACGGGTTCGGGATGAGCGTGACCGCCGTGACCCCGTTGGAGGACCAGCTGATGGCTCCGACGTACCGGTCGCTGCTGTTGAAGTACGGGTAGAAGGGGTTCAGTGCCCGGGTCAGGCGGATGGTGTCGTCGCCGTCCGTGCCGATGAACCGCACGTCGTCGATCGTGCCGTTCGCATGGCCCCAGCCGTCGAGCGCCGCATCGGGCGTCGCGCTGGCGTGCAGCACGATCAGGTCGCGGTCGGCTCCGCCGCTGATCGAATCGGCGCGCTTCGTGCTGATGATGGTGTCGGCTCCCTGGCCGCCGCTTGCGTTCAGGGTCGGCCCCGCCGTGAACGCCGCCGCGTCCAACCCGCTTCCGTCGATGGTCTGGTTCGCTGCGTCGCCCGTGACCTTGGCGTTGGTCAGCGAGCCGCACGGCAGAGCAGGCGAGGTCGGCGCACCGCTCACGAGCACCGTGCCGGCCGAGCAGGCGAAGGTCACCGTGGTCTCGCCGGTCGCGGTGACCACGACCTTGGTGCCGTCGACCGTGGCCGTGACGTCGGCGCCAGCCGGGTCCGCCCCGATCGCGGTGACCGTCCCGACGGCCACCGCCGCACCGACCAGCACCCGTCGCATCCGCTGCACCGCCGACCTCCCCCGATCGCGGCCCTGCCGCCGAGCCGCCTCGCAGAAGGGTACGGCGTCGGGCGCTACCGTGCGGAGCCGATGACCGCCCCGATCTGGACCCCTGATCCCGCCACCGTCGCCGAGACCAACGTGGGGCGGTTCCAGGCCGCCCACGGCATCGGCACCTTCGACGAGCTGCTCGCCCGGTCCATCGCCGAACCGGCGTGGTTCTGGGGCGAGGTCGTCGAGTTCCTCGGCATCCCGTTCTCGACGCCCTACGAGCAGGTGCTCGACACGTCGAAGGGCGTGCCGTGGGCCACCTGGTTCACCGGCGGGCAGACCAACCTCGCCGCCATCTGCCTCGACCGCTGGGTGGCCGAGTCGCCCGACGCCGAAGCGGTCCGCTGGGAGGGGGAGGACGGCGAGGTCCGCGTCCTGACCTACGCCGAGCTCGACCGGCACGTGGCCGCGCTGGCGGCGCTCCTGCGCGAGCGGGGCATCGGCGTCGGCGACGCCGTCGGCATCTACCTGCCGATGCTCGTCGAGACCGTCGTCGCCGCCCTCGCCGTCGCCAAGCTCGGCGCCATGTTCCTGCCGGTCTTCTCGGGCTACGGGGCCGAGGCCATCGCGGTGCGGCTCGAGGACGCCGGGGCCAAGGCGCTGCTGTGCGCCGACGGGTTCTACCGCCGAGGCAAGCCGGTGCCGATGCTGGCCACCGCACGCGAGGCCATCGCCGAGGTCGACACCGTCGACACGCTCGTCGTCGTGCCCCGGATCGGCCCGGTGGCCACCTCGGTCGAGGGGCGCGTCACCACGCTCAGCTGGCCCGAGCCCTCCGACGTCGACGTGCCCACGGTGGCCGTCGACAGCGAGCACCCGCTGTTCATCGCCTACACCTCGGGCACCACGGGCAAGCCCAAGGGGTCGGTCCACGTGCACGGCGGCTTCACGGTGAAGATCGCCGAGGAGGTGGCGTTCCAGTTCGACTGCCGCCCCGGCGACCGCCTCTTCTGGTTCGCCGACTTCGGCTGGATCATGGGCCCCTGGGAGATCGTCGGCACGCTCGCCAACGGCGCCACCGTCTGCCTGTTCGAAGGCGCTCCGGACTTCCCCGAGACCGACCGGCTCTGGTCGTTCCTCGAGGACCACGCCGTCACCATCCTCGGCATCAGCCCCACGCTCGTCCGGGCGATGATGGCCCACGGCGACGACCCGGTGCGGGCGCACGACCTGTCCGCGCTGCGCATCCTCGGCTCCACCGGCGAGCCGTGGAACGAGACGCCGTACCGCTGGTTCTCCGACGTCGTCGGCGGCGGCCGGTGCCCGGTCATCAACATCTCCGGCGGGACCGAGGTCGGTGCGTGCTTCCTCTCGCCCCACCCGGTGCAGCCGCTCACCCCGATGACGCTGGGCGGCCCCGCGCTCGGCATGGGCGTCGACGTGTTCGACGACGACGGCAAGCCCGTGCGCGGCGAGGTCGGCGAGCTGGTGTGCACCACGCCGTGGCCGGGCATGACCCGAGGCCTGTGGCAGGCGCCCGAGCGCTACCTCGAGACGTACTGGGACCGCTGGCCCGACGTGTGGGTCCACGGCGACTGGGCCCTCATCGACGACGACGGCCAGTGGTACCTGCGGGGCCGCAGCGACGACACCATCAAGATCGCCGGCAAGCGGCTCGGTCCGGCCGAGGTCGAGTCGGCCCTCGTCGCCCACCCCGCCGTGGCCGAGGCCGCCGCCATCGGCGTCCCCCACGAGGTCAAGGGCGAGGCCCTCTGGTGCTACGTGGTGCCGGCCTCGGGCGTCGCCGAGTCCGAGGAGCTGCGCCAGGAACTGGTGGTCGTGGTCACCGACGCCATGGGCAAGAGCTTCAAGCCCAGCGTCCTGCGGTTCACCGACGCCCTGCCCAAGACCCGGTCGGCCAAGGTGCTGCGCCGGGCCATCCGTGCCACCGCCGTCGGCAAGGACCCCGGCGACCTGTCCTCGCTCGAAGACCCCGCCGCCATCGCCGCGGTGCGCGACGCCCGCTGAACCGCAGGAGGAGGACCGTGGAGCGCACCAGCACCCTCTTCGGCCGGCGGGTCATGCTGCGGCCGCTCGTCCTGTCGGACTTCTCGGCCTGGCGGGAGGTGCGGCTCCGCTGCGCCGACTGGCTCCTCAAGTGGGAGCCCCAGCGGCTGCCCCACCAGCCCGACACCACCCAGGACCGCGACGCCTTCGCGGTGCGGTGCAGCGCCCGCCAGCGGGAGCGCCAGCTGGGCAGCGGCTACGGGTTCGGCATCTTCGTCGACGGCGCGTTCTGCGGCGAGATCAACCTGTCCTCGATCCAACGGGGCCCGTTCCAGAACGCCTACGTCGGCTACTGGATCGACGAGAAGTGGGCGGGGCAGGGGCTCATGCCCGAGTCGGTGGTCGTCCTCGCCCGCTTCGCGTTCGAGGAGCTGCACCTCCACCGCATCCAGGTGTCGATCATCCCGCGCAACAGCGCCAGCCGACGCGTGGTCGAGAAGCTGGAGCTGCGCAACGAGGGCACCGCCGTGCGGTACCTCGAGATCAACGGGGTCTGGGAGGACCACGTCCGCTACGCCGTCACCTCGGAGGAGTGGGAGGAGCGCCGCGACGAGCTCGCCGCGGCCTGGCTCAGTCCTCGCTGACCGCTGCGGAGGCGGTCGCGCCCAGCGGCAGCTCGATCGTGAACACGGCGCCCCCGTCGTGGGCGTTGGCCGCCGTCGCCCGACCGCCGTGCTCCGCGGCGATCCCGGCCACGATCGACAGGCCCAGCCCGGACCCGGCGCCCGCCCGGGCCGCATCGGCCTGCCAGAAGCGGTCGAACACGTGGGCCAGCGCGTCGGGGCCCAGGCCGTCGCCGTGGTCGCGCACGGTGACGCTGGCCTGGCGGGTGACGGCGTTGCCGGCCACCGTGACCTCGATCGCCGTGCCGGGCGGCGTGTGCTTCAACGCGTTGTTGACCAGGTTCACGATGGCTCGGTGCAGGTGGTCGCCGACGCCGCGGACCGGCACCGGCTCCGGCGCCTCCAGCGAGATCGACCGGCTGGGTTGGAGCGACGCCGCGGTGCTGCACGCCTCGGCCGCGAGCACGGCGAGGTCGAGCGTGACCGGGTCGATGGCCTTCGGGGCGTCGAGGCGGGCCAGCAGCAGCAGGTCCTCGACCAGGCCCTTCATGCGGTCGGCGTCCTGTTCGATCCGGGCGAGCATCACCGGGAGGTCGAGGCGCTCCAGGTCGTGGGGGCCGCCCTGGGCGGCCAGGCGGAACAGCTCCGCGAAGCCCTGGATCGACGTGAGCGGGGTGCGCAGCTCGTGCGAGGCGTCGGCGAGGAACTGGCGGAGGCGCTGCTCGGTGGCCTCCCGCTCGCGGAACGAGTCCTCGATGCCGTCGAGCATGGTGTTGAGCGCCAGGCCGAGCTGGCCGACCTCGGTGCGCTCGTCCGCCGGCTCGACCCGCTGCGACAGGTCGCCCGCCGTGATCGTCGCCGCCGAGTCGGCCATCTCCTCGAGCGGCCGGAGGCCGCGCCGCAAGATGAGCCAGGCACCGCCGCCCAGCGCCGTCAGCAGGACGAGCGCCGCGACCAGCTCGATGCGCAGCAGCCGGGCGAGCGACTCCTCCAGGCCGGCCGTCGGGACCGCGGTGATCACCATGGCGCCGTCGAGCTCGGTGGGGAGTGAACGGGTGGTGCCGACCACGTTGCCGTTCGAGTCGACCCGGGTCTCCGCCGGGCGGGCCTCGATCCCGCGCACCAGGACCCGCCACGTGCCCGAGCCCTCGACCGACCCCACGGTCAGGTACTCCTCGGCGCCTGGGGCCACCTCGAGGTCGTCGGGCAGGTCGGGGCGGGCGTCGGTCGACGTGGGGAGGCTGCAGGCGAGCACCGTGCCGTCCGCGGAGCGCAGCTCGGCGTAGGCGTCCAGCCCGCCGCCCGGCACGGCACCCGGGCCGCCGTCGCCCGGGAAGAACGGGTTCGTGGACACCGTGGCCCCCACCGGGGCGCACGTCTCGGGATCGATCTCGGACTCGGTCGAGTCGATGAAGAGGCGGCCGCCCTGGCCGTTCGAGCTCGCGGCCAGGTCCTGGTCGAGCTGCTCCTGCAGGGACCGCTGGTACAGCGTGTAGGTCGACAGGCCGAAGACGGCGAGCCCCACCGTCGACAGCGCGACGAGCGCCACCACCAGCCGTGTGCGAAGGGTCATGGGATCACCGGGAGACGACGGGGACGCGCCGATCCTGCCCCACGGGGGTGCGCTCGGCGAACAGGACCCGGTCGAGGATCATGAACTGGGCCAGCCACAGCGCCCCGAAGGCGGTGACGCTCGCGACCTGGATCGCCAGCGTCCGCGACGCCCCGGTGAGCCCGGCGTGGTCCGTCCAGCGACCGGCCACGCTGACGGCGACGGTCGAGAGGACGAGGCCGGCCGCCGACAGCACCGCGAACGGGATCACCTCCCGCTTCGTCGACGCCGCACCGTGCCGGTCCCACACCCAGCGGCGGTTCAGCTCGAACGACGGCACCGTGCCCACCGCGGTCGCGGCGACGTTCGCCCAGCCCGGCGCCATGCTGCGGGTCGCCACCAGCGCGCCGAGCACCAGGAGGCTCGTCGCGGTGGCCACGATCGACACCGCGCCGTAGCGGACGAGCTGGCCGAGCCGGCGCACCGTCAGCGCCCCATCGACCGGCGCAGGCCGACGAAGCGGACCGCGGTCGCGAGGGCGTTGGCCAGCGTGAGCGCCACCAGCAGCCCCGCGGTCGAGGTGATCCCGGCCGCGGCGGCGACCGCCAGCGCACCGAGGTCGAGCACGAGCGGCAGCAGCGAGAGGGCGGCGGCCCCGGACCAGTGGCGCCGCCGGCCGTGGCGACCCCGCTGGGCGAACGTGAGCCGGCGGTTCGCCGCGGTGTTGGCCACCGACGAGATCGCCAGGGCGCCGATCGCCGCGGGGACCGCGCCGGCGGGGCCGTAGAAGGCGGCGAACAGCACCCCGAACAGCAGCGTGCTCACCAGCCCCACGGACGCGAACCGCACCAGCTGGCCGCCCAGGCCCGGCGTCGCGCCGTCGTGGGCCACGAGCACCGTCCGCTCGATCCAGCCCTGGTCGCGGGCGAAGCGTCGGAGCATGCGGCCCACGCCCCTCAGGTCGTCGGTCGCGGTGCGGAGGATGTCGACGCGCGAATCCGGGTCGTCCACCCAGTCCACCGGGACCTCGTGGATGCGGAGGCCGTTGTGCTCGGCCAGGACGAGCAGCTCGGTGTCGAAGAACCAGCCCTGGTCCTCGATCAGCGGCAGCAGGGCCCGGACGACGTCGCTGCGCACCGCCTTGAAGCCGCACTGGGCATCGGAGAAGCCGCTGTGCAGCGTCGTGCGCAGGATCAGGTTGTAGGTGCGGGAGATGGCCTCGCGCTTCGGTCCGCGGGTCACGCGGGAGCCAGCGGCGAGACGGGTCCCGATCGCCACGTCGCTGTGCCCGCTCAGCAGGGGAGCGACCAGGGGGAGGAGGGCGTCGAGGTCCGTCGACAGGTCGACGTCCATGTACGCCACCACCGGCGCCGGGCTCTGCGACCACGCCGAGCGCAGCGCCCGGCCCCGGCCCTTCTCGCCCAGGCGCATGGCCTGCACCTCCGGGAGGTCGGCATGGAGGGCGGCGGCCCGGGCCCAGGTCCCGTCGGTGCTGGCGTTGTCGACGATCGTGATGAGCCAGGGGAGGGGGAAGCGGTCGGCGAGGTAGTCGTGCAGGGCCCGGATCGACCGGTCCAGCACCACCTCCTCGTCGTACACCGGCACGACGATCTCCACCGCGGCGGTGCGCCGCCGGTACTCGGACGCCACCAGGAACTGCTCCTCCACGACCGGCATCGAGCGGCCGGCCGGGTGGCGGGGATCGGGACCGGTCGTCGTCGAGGGGACGGCGGCGGTCGGCCGGTCGGCGCGGGGGTCCGTGGCGGTGGGGAGCGGGACGGCGGTGGGGTTCGTGTCGATGCTCATGGGGCGATCGTGGGGCGGACGGCTCCACCCCGACTCCACCGATCCTGGGAGTTCCCTGGGACATCGGCGGTGCCCCTTCCCCCTCGGATCGGACGCCCGTACGGTGACGCCATGTCCACCGACACGACGTCGTCTCCCACCGACTCCTCCGACGGATCCGCCCCGCGCATCCTGGTCGTCGACGACGAGGAGCACATCACCGAGCTGCTCGCCATGGCCCTCGGGTACCAGGGCTTCGAGGTCGAGCGGGCGGCCACCGGACGCGAGGCGCTCGACGCCGTCGTCCGCCGGGCGCCGGACCTGATGATCCTCGACGTGATGATGCCCGAGCTCGACGGGTTCGAGGTCGCCCGCCGGCTCCGCCTCGACGAGGGCGCTGCCACCCGCATCCCGATCATCTTCCTCACCGCCAAGGACGCCACCCAGGACAAGGTGCAGGGCCTCCGCCTCGGCAGCGACGACTACGTCACCAAGCCGTTCAGCATCGAGGAGCTGGTCGAGCGGGTGAAGGCGGTCCTCCGCCGGTCGTCGGGCCTCGGGTCGGGCGAGTCGAAGCTCTCGTTCGCCGACCTCGAGCTCGACGAGGAGACCCGGGAGGTCTGGCGCGACGGCCGCCTCATCGAGCTCACCCCCACCGAGTACAAGCTCCTCCGCTACCTCCTCGCCAACGCCCGCCGCGTCCTCACCCGGGACCAGATCCTCGAGGCCGTCTGGGACTACACCTTCGCCGGCAACGCCAGCGTCCTCGAGACCTACATCAGCTACCTCCGCCAGAAGGTCGACGCCACCGATCCACCCCTCATCCACACCGTCCGAGGCGTCGGCTACTCCCTCCGCCTCCCCCGCTGACCCGGGCCCCCACCCGCCCCTGACCCCCCGGCCCACCCGCCCCTGACCCCCGACCCACCCGCCCCTGACCGAAGTTGGTGTGGAAGTGCGCGCATATCGCGCACTTCCACACCAACTTCGAGCGGGTGGGACGACGAGGGTCAGCGCGCGGCGTCGAGGGCGGCTCGAATCGTCCGAACCGTCTCGACCGGTCGCAGGGTCAGGTCGTCCCAGGTGAACCGCAGGACCCTCCACCCCTGGGCCATCAACCGGTTGTCCCGCCTGCGGTCCGACTCGCGGGCCGACAGACCGTCGTGGTAGCGCGCGCCATCCAGCTCGACCACCAGCCGTGCCTCGCGCCAGTAGCAGTCGACTCGTCCGATGAGGTCGTCGTCGCCGAGGTGGACCTCGAACTCGGGTGTGGGCAGTCCGCCTTCGACGAAGACCTTGCGACCGATCCGCTCGAGCTCCGTCGCTGGCGGGACGTAGCCCTCCCCCCGCTCCTCGAGCAGCGTCCGCATGGCCACCGTCCCCCTCCGACCTTGCCCAGCGAGGGCGAAGAACACCTGGTTCACCTGGCGCAGCGTGCACATCTTCCGGCTGATCGCGAAGTCGAGCGCCTTGCCGACCCGCTGCTCGTGCAGGATCCCGGCGAGGTCGAACAGGGTGCGAGCGATGGTCGTCACCGGGATGTCGTCGCGGGCGACGATGTGGCGCTTCGGCAGGAGCAGGGTGCCGTACACCAGCCCGAGCTCGGTCCGGCGGTTCCGGGCATGTTCGATGAGCACCGACGGCAGCGCGGTGGAGAACGTGGGCACACCCCAGAGGTCGGCGGCGGCCTCGTGGCAGGTCGGAGCGACGGGGCGATGGGCCAAGCCGGCGGCGAGCAGAGCCTGGGCGCGGGTCCGAGGCGCTGCCTCCACCCGGTACACGCCCCGGGCGACCTTGCTGCACCAGCCGGTCTCCAACAGCACCCGCAGGGTGCTGCGCGGGAGACCGAGGCCGTCGAACTGCTCCCTCGTGAACAGGCCGTGCTGCCGCCGAGCGGTTCGGGCCAGGAGGGCAGTCGGCGTCGGCACGGGTGCCGGTGTTTCCGATCCCGGGCCTCACGAAACCCATGGGTACGCATCTGGCGCACTCCTGGGCTCGACCGCGCCCGGATCGAACCGAAGTTGGTGTGGAAGTGCGCGCATATCGCGCACTTCCACACCAACTTCGGTTCGGGGGTGGGGGGGTGGGGGGTGGGGGGGTGGGGGGCCGGGGGTCGGTCTTCGGTTCGGGGGCGGGAACTTGGCGGGAGGTTGGAGTGGACGCTGAGGGTTCTCTGAGGGTCGGGGCGGAGGATGGCGGCACGTTCGACCCGCTCCTCGTGGTGCGGGACCCCACAAGGAGCACACCCGCCGATGAGCGACCCCAGCGCCCCAGGTTCCTCCGAACCTCCCCACGATCCCTCGACCCCCTCGACCCCCTCGACCCCCTCGACCTCGGCGAGCTCGCAGGCCCCTGCGACGCCGGAGGTCCCCGAGAGCTCGCCGGCGTCCCCTGCGTCGGCCAGCGCCCCCCACCCCCCAACCGAGCCTCCTGTGGCCGGCGACGCGCCTCCCTTCCCGTCGTCGGCCGCAGGCGGCTCGTCGACCTTCGGCGGGCCGGCGGCGACCTCGGCCTCCACTGGTGGCGCGCCCACGGGTGATGCGCCGGCGCCGGCGGCCGAGAGGTCGGCGCCCGGCTGGAAGGCCTGGGTGGCAGCGGGTGCGGTGGCCGCGGTGGTGGCGGTCGGTGCGGCCGTCGTCATCGGCGGCGGCTCGGGCAGCGGATCGAACGACGGAGCGACGGCCGCGGCGGCCAACGCCGGCACCGGCAACGTCGTGGGCTACGGCCAGTTCCCCGGCGGCGGGGGCGGCTTCCCCGGTGGCATGGGCACGGCTGGCACCGTCAGCGCCATCGACGGCAGCACCCTCACGGTCACCGGCCAGGACGACACCGAGACCACGGTGAAGACCACCGACGACACCACGGTGACCAGGACGAGCGAGGGCGAGCTCAGCGACCTCGCCGTGGGCGACAACGTCGTGGTGATGGGCGAGACCGATGGCGACGCCGTCGCGGCCCAGACCATCACCGACAGCGGCGACCAGGCTGCGACCACGACCTTCCGCGGCCCGGGTGGCGGCCAGGAGGGCACGCCGCCGAGCGGGGCGCCCGATGGGTCCGGCGAGGGCCAGGCCCCGCCCGACGGCCAGGGCTTCCAGGGCGGCATGCCCACCGCGGGTGAGATCACGAAGATCGACGGCGGCACCATCACGGTGAAGACCGAGGACGGCACGATCGTGACCGTCACGACCTCCGATGGCACCACCGTCTCGGTCACCGAGGAGATCGAGGTCAGCGACATCGCCGAGGGCGACACGGTCGTCGTCATGGGCGAGACCGCCGACGACGTGGTGACCGCCGACGCCATCCGGGTCGGTGACCTGGGTGCGGGCGGCTTCCGCATGAACGGCGGCACCCCGCCGCAGGGCATGCCCGGCGGGTCGGGCGGCCCCAGTTCGGGTTCGGGCTCGGGCTCGGGCGACACCACCACCGTCACCGGCACCTGACCAGCGACCCGGTGGCCTGGCCGATCCCGCCCGGCCAGGCCACCGACGGTTCCGAGCGGGGCACCGGGCACTGGGGAGCGTCCGGTGTCCCGCTCGTCGAGCCACCTCCCGACCGGTCCCCGGTCGACCCCTTGATCCGACCTTCCCCGTCCGAGGAGACCCCGTTGCGCAAGCTGGCCGAACAGATGAAGAAGCCCTGGGTGGTGATGCCCCTGGTCGCGCTGCTGGCGCTGGGCGGGTGGTTCGCCTTCCGCCCCGATGACGGCGCGTCGGCCGACCAGACGACCGCCACCGAGCAGACGGTGGAGGCGACGGTCGGCACGATGGCCAGGACGGTGTCGGCCGACGGCACCCTCGCCGCCGCGGAGACCGAGGACCTCTCGTTCGGCTCGGCCGGCACGGTGACCGCGGTGAACGTGAAGGCCGGCGACCAGGTCGAGGCGGGCGACGTGCTCGCCGAGATCGACTCGGCCGAGCTCGAGGCGGCGGTGAGCTCCGCCGAGGCCACCGTGGCCGACGCCGAGGCCAAGCTCGCCGACGACCAGGACGCCGATGCGTCCGACGAGCAGATCGCGGCCGACGAGTCGAGCCTCACATCGGCGAACGACCAGGTCGACGCCGCGAACGAAGCGCTCGAGGGCGCCAAGCTGGTGGCCACGATCGACGGCACGGTCGCCTCGGTGGACGTCTCGGTGGGCGAGGAGCTCACCAGCGGCGGCACGGGCGGCACCGACCAGACCGGCTCGAGCTCGGGTTCGGGCAACTCGAACGGCAACCTCCCCTCCAGCGGGGGCACGCAGCCGGGAGGCGGCACCGACGACACCTCGTCGAGCGCCGACATCTCCCTGACGAGCACGGGCACCTTCACCGTCGACCTGGGCTTCGACAGCACCGACATCGCCGACATCGAGGTGGGGCAGGTGGCGACGATCGACCTCTCGTCGTCGTCGAGCTCGAGCGGGTTCCCTGGCGGCGGGTCCTTCCCCGGCGGCGGTGCGTTCCCGAGCGGCGGCTTCTCCCGGGCCGGCACCGTGGACGACAGCGCCGACGCGGACGACGCCAGCGACGGCGGCGACACCCAGACGACGACCCCGACGCTGACCCAGACCGAGAGCGGCGTGAAGGGCCTCGTGACCGAGGTGGGCACGGTGGCCGATGCCAGCTCGGGCGTCGCCTCCTATCCGGTGACCGTGATGTTCAGCGACGACAGCGGCGACTTCAACGTCGGCGCCACCGTCACGGTGGACATCACCTACGAGGAGGTCGAGGACGCCGTCCAGGTGCCGTCGTTCGCCGTGTCCACCGGGACCGACGGGACCTCGACGGTGGAGGTGAAGACCGACGGCGGCACCGAGACCCGCACCGTCACCACCGGCCTGACGTCCGGGAGCATGGTCCAGATCACCGAGGGCCTCGACGCCGGCGAGACGGTCGTCATCGACCTCCCCGGACGCGACGCCGGGGCGGGCAACGAGGACGACGGCGGCTCCGAGGGCACCGGCGGAGGCGGCGGCTTCCCCGGCGGGGGCTTCCCCGGCGGTGGCACCGGCGGCCCGGTGGTGGTCGAGGGCGGTGGCTCGTGAGCGCCGTCCTCCAGCTCCACGACATCACCAAGACCTACGCCACGGGTGCGGTCGAGGTGCAGGCCCTGCGGGGCGTGTCCATCGAGATCGACCAGGGCGAGTTCGTCGCCATCGTCGGGCCGTCGGGTTCGGGCAAGTCGACCCTGATGCACATCCTCGGCTGCCTCGACACGCCGACGGCGGGCACGTTCCACCTGGCCGGCGATGACGTCGCCTCGCTCGACGAGGACCGCCTCGCCGAGGTGCGCAACCGCCACATCGGCTTCGTGTTCCAGCAGTTCAACCTGCTCCCGTACCTGTCGGCCTGGCGCAACGTCGAGCTGCCGCTCGTCTACACCGGCACCGACCGCCACGAGCGCAAGGAGCGGGCCCTCGCTGCGCTGGCCCAGGTCGGGCTGGCCGACCGGGCCGACCACAAGCCCGGCGAGCTGTCGGGCGGCCAGCAGCAGCGGGTCGCCATCGCCCGGGCCCTCGTGACCGAGCCGGCGATGATCCTGGCCGACGAGCCCACCGGCAACCTCGACTCGGTGTCCACGGCCGACGTCCTCGGGCTGCTCGACGACCTGCACCGCCAGGGGCGCACGATCGTCCTCATCACCCACGAGCAGGACGTCGCCGAGCACGCCGAGCGCACGGTGCAGATCTACGACGGCCAGGTCCGGACGGAGGTGGCCGGTGCAGTGGCGTGACACCGTGCGGACGGCCACCGAGGCCGTGCGCACCCACCGGCTCCGCTCCGCGCTCACGATGCTCGGCATCCTGATCGGGATCACCGCGGTGATCCTCACGGTCGGGCTGGGCAACGGCGCCAAGGCCGAGGTCCGGGACCAGATCAACGAGCTCGGGACCAACCTCCTCGTGGTCTCCCCGGGCAGCTCGACCGACAGCTCCGGCGTGCGCGGCGGCTTCGGGTCGTCGTCGACCCTGACCGTGGAGGACGCCGAGGCGATCGCCGATCCGAAGGCGGCGCCCGACGTCCAGGCGGTGGCGGCGACCGCGACGACCTCGGTCTCGCTGACGAACGGCGACACCAACTGGACGACCACCCTGACCGGCACCACGCCCTCGTGGGCGGAGGTCCGGTCCCGCGAGGTGACCTCGGGCCGCTTCATCGACGAGGACGACGAGGCCGAGGCGGCCAACGTCGTGGTCCTCGGCCCGGACACCGCGTCGGAGCTCTTCACCACCGGCAACCCGGTGGGCCAGTACGTGACCTACAACGGCTCGAAGCTGAAGGTGATCGGCGTGCTCGAGGAGCTGTCCTCGTCGGAGGAGACGTCGAACAACGACCTGGCCGTCGTGCCCTTCTCCACCTACTCGGAGCGGCTGGTCGGCGGGTCGTCGCGCGACTCGGTGACCTCGATCTACGTGAAGGCGACCTCGGAGGACACCCTGTCCGCCGCCTACCAGGAGACGAACGCGCTCCTCCTCAACCTGCACGGGATCACGAGCGCCGACGACGCCGACTTCTCGATCGCCACGCAGGAGTCGATCCTCACGGCTGCCACCTCGGTCGACAAGACCATGACCGTGATGCTGGGCGGCATCGCCGTGATCTCGCTGCTCGTCGGCGGCATCGGCGTGATGAACATCATGCTCGTGTCGGTCACCGAGCGGATCCGGGAGATCGGCCTCCGCAAGGCCCTCGGCGCCCGGCCCCGCAGCATCCGCCGCCAGTTCCTGGTGGAGGCGTCCGTGCTGGGTCTCGCCGGTGGCGTGCTCGGCGTGCTGCTCGGCGTGGTGGGCGCCGTCGTCCTCCCGCACGTCACCGACACCCGGGTGATCCTCTCCCTGTCCGCCTCCCTGGCCGCCATCGCCATGGCGATCGGCATCGGCGTGGTCTTCGGGGTGTACCCCGCCTCCCGCGCCGCCCGCCTGGCCCCCATCGATGCCCTCCGGAGCGAATGACATGCCCAGCTTCCTCACCCGCAAACGCCTCGCCGGGACGGCCGTCGTGGTCGTCGTGCTCGTCGGCGCGGTCGCCGCGGCGAGCGCCCGATCCGACCGCAGCCCGACGTACCGGACGGCGAAGGCGAGCCTGGAGCAGGTCGACCAGGAGCTGCACTCGGTCGGGTCGATCGAGCCGGTGTCCCAGGCGAGCGTCGCCTTCCCGGTGGCCGGCACCGTGGCCGGCGTCGACGTGGCCGTCGGCCAGGAGGTCACGGTCGGCTCCCGCCTCGCCACGCTCGACGTGGCCGACCTGGAGGTCACGCTGAACGAGAAGCAGGCCGCGCTCGACCAGGCGAACCTGGTGCTGCAGCTGGCGCTCGACGGCGAGGACGTGAGCGGCCTGGGCGGCGGTGGCTCGCCCTCCAGCGGCGGGTTCGGCCGGCCGGCGGCGAACGGCAACGCCGAGCTCGCGGCGGCCCAGCAGGCGGTGCTCGACGCGCAGAAGGCGGTTGACGAGGCCACCGCGGCCGCCGACCTCGCCTACGACAACGCCGTCTCGGTGTGCAGCGCGGCCACGGTCCAGGGCACCGTCGAGGAGGGCTCGACCACGACCACCTCTGCCTCGACGGACGACAGCGCGGCGTGCCTCGCCGCCCTCCAGGCGGTGCTCGACGCCCAGGCCGAGGTGTCCGCGGCGCAGGCCCAGCTCACCGAGGCGGTCGACGCCCTGAACGCGCTGCTCGACGAGATGGCGACCGACCCGGGGACGACCACGACGACCTCCCCGTCGTCGCCGTCGATCCCGAACGGCGGCACGTCCGACGGCCAGAGCGGTGGCGGCTCGCTCCCGAGCGGCGGCTCCGGCTCGGACGGAGCCAGCGGGTCACCGTCGGGCGGCACCGGGGGCGCGACGTCGTCGAGCCCGTCGGCCGAGGACCTGATCTCGTACCAGAAGGCGGTCGATGCGGCTGAGGACGAGGTGGCGGTGGCCCAGCAGGCCATCGACCAGGCGACGATCGTCAGCCCCATCGACGGCCGCATCGCCTCGGTGGACCTGGCCGCGGGCGACGAGGTCGAGGCGGCATCGTCGACGGCCAACATCGTCGTCGTCGGCGAAGGCGGCTTCGAGGTGACCACCACGATCAGCGTGAAGGACCTGCCCGACGTCGAGGTCGGCCAGACCGCCCGAGTCACGCCCGACGGCGCCGACGCCGCCGTCGAGGGCGAGGTGGTCCGCATCGGGGTCACCGCCGACTCCACCGGCTCCAGCTACCCCGTCACCATCGGGCTCACCGGCGACACCAGCGAGATGGGCAACGGCTCCTCGGCGTCCGTCGTCATCGTGACGTCGGCGGCCGAGGAGGCCCTCGCGGTGCCGACCTCGGCGGTCACCGTCGACGGCGACCGGTCGACCGTCCAGGTCGTCACCGACGGCGCGGCGACGCAGACCACGGTCGAGACGGGTGCCATCGGCGCCACCTGGACCGAGATCACCGACGGGCTCGAGCAGGGCGACCGGGTCGTCCTCGCCGACCTCGACGAGCCGCTCCCCGGATCGGCCACCGACACGTCGTCCAACAGCGGCCAGGGCCAAGGCCCCACGACCTTCACGTTCCCCGGTGGCGGGGGCGGGTTCCGGCCACCCGGCAACTGATCGTGGCACGCTGGCGGGCATGAGCGAACCGACCACTGCTCTCGTGCCCGCCGGCTTCCTCGGTCACGGCAACCCGATGAACACGCTGGCCGACAACGACTTCACCCGGTCGTGGGCCGCGTTCGGCGGCTCGGTCCGTGCCGCTCGCCCGCGGGCGGTGCTCGTCGTCTCGGCCCACTGGTTCATCAACGCGTCGGCGGTGACGGCGATGGACCAGCCCCGCACGATCCACGACTTCTTCGGCTTCCCCGACGAGCTGTTCGCGGTGGAGTACCCGGCTCCCGGGTCGCCCGACATCGCCGAGGAGGTCGCCGAGGCGGTGAAGCCGATGTGGGTGGGCCTCGACCACGACAGCTGGGGCCTCGACCACGGCACCTGGTCCGTCCTCGTCCACGCCCTGCCCGACGCCGACATCCCGGTGATCCAGCTGTCGGTCGACGCCGGCAAGCCGCTCGACCACCACCTCCAGCTCGGCGCCGCCCTCGCGCCGCTGCGCCGCCAGGGCATCGCCGTGGTCGGCAGCGGGAACATCGTGCACAACCTGCGCATGGTCGACTTCCGCCAGGCCGGGCAGGGCTTCGACTGGGCGCACCGCTACGACGAGGCCGCCCGCGAGCTGCTCACGACCGATCCCGCGTCGATCGCCAAGCTGCTCGAGCACCCCGACCACCAGCGGGCGGTGCCGACGCCGGATCACTTCCTGCCGATGATCTACCTGGCCGGCCTGGCCGCGGCCGAGGGCGAGTCGCTCGACGTGCTCATCGAGGGCTACGACGCCGGCTCCCTGTCGATGACCTCGTACGCCCTCGGCTGCGGCGTGCCTGCGGCCGATGCGATCGGCTCGACCGAAGCGTCGTTGCCGACGGACGTCCCGCCGGAGTCCACCAACCTCTGACCCGATGGGTCAGGTGCCGTGGCGGAGCATGCGCCCCATCCGCCGCCAGTTCGGCCACTCCCGGTAGATGGGGATGAAGATGAGGAGGTTGACGATGGCTCCGATGAGGGTGCCCCAGCCCGGGTCGAGCACGAGTCGGACGGAGTTCACCGCTGCGCATGACGTGATGGTGACAACCAACACCCACCAGACCGTGGCGAAGAAGCGGGTCATGACGTGGCCGCGGAACCAGGCCTCGCGCTCGCTCACCCCACCGGTCTGCACCTCCGCCATGGCGCGACGCTAGCGCTGGGCCGGGCAGGCGCCGCCTAGGTTCGGCGGGGTGGACGTCGCCGACCTCGCTGCCCAGCTGGCGGCGGCAGGTGTGGAGCGGGGTGGGGTGCTCGCTCTGGTCGTGGCTCCCGACCTGGGGCTCGGGCTCGCGGTGCCCGGCCACGACGAGGCCTGGTCGATCGACGTCCCCGAACCGGCAGCCCTGGTGCAGCAGCTCGAGGAGGCGCTCGCCCCGCGGTGGGCGATGTGGTCGTCGGGGACGGCCGTCAAGCTGGCCCGAGAAGGCGTGCGGGTCGCGCGGAGCTGGGACGCCGCCGCCGTGCACCGGCTCCTCTTCGGCGGGTGGCGGGCCGAGCCGGCACGGGTGTGGGCCTGGGTGCACGGCCTCTCGACCGTGGACCTGCCGACCGCCGGGCCCGTCGACCTGTTCAACCAAGCCGACGACGGCGACGAAGACCAGCCCGTCCGGGCGGACGGCCACCTGAACCCGGCGTGGGCGGCGGGGGAGTGGACCGACGACCTCGACCGCTTCGGTCCCTGGGCCCACACCCTGGCGGAGGTCGCCCGCCTCCAGCACGCCGCGATCGAAGCGGTCGCCCGCGACGCGGATCGTCCCCTGGCGATGCGCACCGCGATCGCCGAGTCCACCGCCGAGCTGCTGTGCGCGGAGCTGGCCGTCGACGGCCTCCCGATGGACCGAGCGGCGATGGAAGCCCTGGTCAGCGGGTACGTCGGTCCCCGCCCTCGAACACCGCAGGAGGCGAACGAGCTGCGGGACGCACGCGACGAGGAGGTCCTCCGGCACGTACCCGAGGGGGTCCGGTTCGACCTGCGCAGGCCGTCGCAGGTGAAGTCGATGCTGCGGATGGTGGGCGTCGAGGTGCCCGACACCCGGGCCTGGCGCCTCGAGGGGCTGCGGGAGGTCCACCCCCTCGTCGACGCGCTCCTCACCTGGCGCAAGGCCGAGCGGGTGCAGACCACGTTCGGCTACGGCTGGCTCGACGAGAACCTGGGTGCCGACGGCCGGTTCCGCGGTGAGTGGTCGGCGTCGGACGGTGCTGCCGGGCGCATGACCGCGTCGGCGGGACTCCACAACATGCCCGCCGATCTGCGGGGCGGGGTGGTGGCCGAGCCCGGTCACGTGTTCGTGCGGGCCGACCTCGGCCAGATCGAGCCGCGCGTCCTCGCCGCCGTCTCCGGGGATCGGACCCTGGCCGCCGCCACCCAGGCCGACGACCTCTACGCCCCGGTCGCTGCCGAGCTGGGCGTCGATCGGGCGACGGCCAAGGTCGCCGTCCTCGGCGCCATGTACGGGCAGACCACCGGCGAGGGCGCCCGGGCGCTGGTCGGCCTGCGCCGGTCGTACCCGGTGGCGATGGCGTACCTCGACGCCGCCGACCGCGCCGCGCAGGTCGGCACCGACCTCCGCACGTACGGTGGCCGGCTCGTGCGGATGGGCTCGGCAGCGCTGGGCGAGCCGGGGGAACCGGGGTCGATCGGCGAGCGCGAGGCCCGCTCGCGTGCCGCGGCCCGGGGTCGCTACGGCCGCAACGCCATGGTGCAGGGGGCGGCGGCCGAGCTGTTCAAGGTGTGGGCCGTCACGGTGCGCGCCCACGGGCGGGCGATCGACGCCCGGGTGGTGCTGTGCCTCCACGACGAGCTGCTCGTCCACGTGCCCGCCGAGCACGCCGACGCCGCGGCTGCCCTCGTCGACGATGCCCTCCAGGAGGCCGCCGCCCGTTGGGCGCCGGACCGCAGCGTCCGCTTCCTCGCCGACACCTCGGTCATCCCCACCTGGGCCGACGCCAAGCCCTGAACCACCCCGAACGCGACCGAAGTTGGTGTGGAAGTGCGCGCATATCGCGCACTTCCACACCAACTTCGGTGAGGGAGGAGGGTGGAGGCCGCCGGGGGTGCCCGTGCGGGTCAGGGCCAGGGCTTGGCGGCGTACTCCTCGCGGAGCTTGAACTTCAGGATCTTGCGGAGGGTCTCGTTGCGGGGGAGGGCGTCGACCACCTCGAGCTGCTCGGGGGTCTTGAACCGGGCGAGCTGGTGCTCGCCGAGGTAGGCCACCATCTCGTCGAAGGTGAGGTCGTCGTCGGGCGAGGCGTCGGCGACGCGCTCGATGACGGCGCACACCCGCTCGCCGCGCTCGCGGTCGACGAGGCCGATGACCGCGACGTCGCCGACCTTGGGGTGGGCGTAGAGGAGGTTCTCGATCTCGGCGGCCGAGATGTTCTCGCCCTTGCGGATGATGACGTCCTTGAGCCGGCCCGTGAGCACCACGTGGCCGTCGGGGCGGATGTGGCCGAGGTCGCCGGTGCGGAACCAGCCGTCCTCGTCGAACGCCTCGGCGGTGGCGGCGGCGTCGGTGTAGCCCTGGAACACCATCGGGCCCTTGAGGCGGACCTCGCCGTCCTCGTCGGGACCGGCGACGGTGCCGTCGTCCTTGACGATGCGCATGTCGAGGCCGACGACGGGCTTGCCGACGGTGTTGGCGAGCTGCTCGTCGGTGTCGTGCGGGGAGCCCTCGCAGATCATCGGGCACTCGGTCATGCCGTAGCCGTGGCAGGTCTTGACGCCGAACTCCCGCTTGATCTCCTCGTAGATCTCGGGCGGCATCGGGGCGCCGCCGCCGGACATCTTGCGCAGCGTCGGGATGATCGGCGTGGCCGGATCCTTGCGCTGCTCGCCGAGGTACATCTGGTAGAACGCGGTGCCGCCGCCCACCATCGTCACGCCGTTCGAGGCGAGGACCGGGATGGCGGTGGCGGGCACGAACGCCTCGAACAGCACCGCCGGGAAGCCGGCGATGAGCATGGTGCCGAAGTAGTCCGGGCCGGCGATGTGGCTGAACGGGAAGGCGATGGAGCCGACGTCGTCGCCGCTCATGTCGAGGGCCACGGCGAGGCCGTTGGCGCCGGTGATGAGCGTGCGGTCGGTGTGGCGGACGCCCTTCGGGTCCGACGTCGTGCCGGAGGTGAAGTAGATCCAGCGGACCTCGTTGCCGTCGGTGGGCGCCGGGATGTCGGCGAGGCCGGCCGGGTCGGCGTCGGGGAGGTCGGCGAACACGTCGATGACGACCGGCTTGTCCGGGAGGTCGGCGGTGAGCTCATCGACCATGCCGGCGAAGTCGAAGCCGTTCCAGGTGCCGGGCACCAGCACGAACTCGGCGCTGGTCGCCCGGATCGCGTACCCGACCTCCTTGTGCCGGTAGAAGTGCAGGATCGGGTTCTGCACGGCGCCGAGGCGGGCCAGGGCGAAGCTGGCGATGACCGTCTCGAAGCGGTTCGGCAGCTCCCACGTGACCCGGGTGCCGGCACGGACGCCGAGGGCGGCGAACCCGGCGGCGGCGCGCTCGGCCCGGTCGCGGAACGCCTGGCACGTGAGCGTGCGGCCCGACTCGTCGATCAGGAGGAGGGCGTCGGGCGTGGCGGCGGCCCGCATCTCCACCAGCTCCCAGAGCGTCGCGGCGTCGTCGAAGTTGTCGGTCACGTTCGTCCCCTGCACGTCGATTCCATGGATGCGTGTCCCGCCCACCCGTTTCTGATGGACCGTCAGGGAATCTAGACGGCGGGGTCAGCCCCAGCTGGCGAGGTTGGCGATGCGGTAGAGCGCGAAGCCCCGGTCGAGGGTGGCGGGGTCATCGGGACTGGTCTCGTCGAAGTTCCAGATGGCGTGGCGCCGCTCCCAGTCGCCGGCTCGCAGGACCACCTCGGTCACCGGGTACTCGCCCTCGAGGCCGATCTCGACGCCGGCCGCCCCCGACTCCAGCAGCGACGTCTGAGCCGCGGCGAGCAGCGCCACCTCGATCTCGTCGGCCCGCTCCGCGGCATCGGGCCGGCAGCGGCCGACGGCCCGGTCGACCTGCTCCCAGTAGCCGCCCTCGCCGAGGCCGCCGATGCGGGTGGCCTGCAGCTGGACGAGCGCCGGGTGCAGGCCGGGGTCGGCCATCCAGCCCGCCGCCCGGACCATGAGCTCGTCGGCCCGACGGGACGCGATGAGGTCGATCAGCGGTGCGATCACCCGGCGGTCGTGGTGCTCGGCGAGCGTGAGGACGATCTCCGCCAGCTCGTCGGTGCCCAGCTGCGGCGCCGCGCTCAGGCGGTCCGCGAGCTGGTCGAGGTCGACGGCGTCATCCACGCCGGCACGGTAGACGGATCAGGTCGTGGGGGCGGCGAGCGGTGTCAGCGATCACCCGAGATCTTGGCCTGGAGGGCCGCGAGCTTCTCGGCGAAGGCGGGCTGGCCGATCGACCAGACCTGGTCGCCGAGCTCGCGCTCGACGGCCTCGGCGTGGCTGGTGATCGACCCCATGTCGCCGATGCTCGCCTTGATCCGCTCGACCAGCTCGCGCGGCGCACCGGCCGCCCGTCCCGCGAGCTGGAGCGCGGTGGGGAGCAGGTCCTCGTCGGGCACGCAGCGCCAGGCCAGGCCGGCCCGCTCGGCCTCGGCGCCCGAGAGCACCTCGCCGAAGAGCACTGTGGCCGCGATGACCTGGGGTCCGACGATGTTGCGCATCATCCAGGTGTGCCCGCCACCGGGGTGGATGCCGAGCTGGAGGAAGCGGGTGTCGAACCGGGCGGACGCGCCGGCGAGGCGCACGTCGCAGGCGAGGGCCAGGTTCATCCCCGCCCCGACCGCCGCGCCGTTGACCGCGGCGATGGTGGGGAGGGGCGACCGGGCGAAGCGGAGGAAGCCCTCGTACACGGCGAGCAGGCCCTCGCGGGCGGAGCCGCCGGAGGCCGCGCCCAGGTGGGACAGGTCGGCGCCGGCGCAGAACGCCGAGCCCTCGCCGGTGACGACCAGGGCGCCGACCGACTCGTCGGCTTCGAGCGCGTCGACGGCGGCGACGACCTCGTCGCACATCGCCAGGTCGAACGCGTTGCGGCGTGAGGGCGCATCGAGCGTGATGACGCCCACCCCGTCGACGACCTCGGACCGGATGGTGGGATCGGGCATGGGCCGAGTCTGCCAGGCACGGGCGCGCCCCTCGCCCGGCGCGGCCCCTCGACCAGGGTCAGGTGGTGGTCTGGTCGCGCTGCACGGCAGGGGAGTGGCGGAAGAACTTCTCCACGTCCTCCTCGTACCGGTAGTTGATCTCGTTGCTGCCCACGGTGTCGCGCAGGCGCATGGCCTGGACGAACGCCTCGACCGCGCCGGCCGACGTGTACTCGTACGCGAAGCCGGCGTCCTTGAAGGCCCGGTTGTCGATGCCGCGGCCGTACTTGAGCAGCTCGATGATCTCCGGGGCGAAGTCGACCAGGCCGAACTGCTGCAGCGGCTCGGTGGCGAGGGCGATGCCGAACGGCGGCATCGGGATGCCCCGCTTGCCGGCGATGGCCATGGTCTCGCTCCACGGGATCTGCCCGTCGCCGGCCACGTTGTAGATGCCGGGCACCTCGTTGTCGATGGCGAAGAGGAGGGCGGCGACGACGTCGTCCTCGTGCACCAGCTGGAAGCGGGGGTCGTACCCGGCGACCTTGGGCACGAGCGGCAGGCGCAGCGACTTGGTGAGCGGCGTGGTGATGTCGGGGCCGACCACGTTGCAGAACCGCAGCAGGCTGAGCGTGACGTGCGGGTTGTCGCGGGCGAAGTCGCGCACGTAGCTCTCGACCTCGAGCAGGCTGCGCTCGACCCGCGTCTTGGCCGGGACGGCCCGCTTGTCGGTCTCCCGGAACCAGTACGGGTCCTTGGGCGACGAGCCGTACACGAGGGCGGCGGACTTCACGACCACCTTGCGCACGGTGCTGCCGGCCGCCGACGCCGCGGCGAACAGGTTCATCGTGCCGATGACGTTGATCTCGTGCATGGCCCGCGACGACATCGTGGTGGAGTCGACCACGAGGAAGGTGTGGGCGATGGTGTCGACGCCGGTGGCCTTCACGATCCGCGAGAGGATCGAGTAGTTCTCGTCGGACCGCACGTACTCGGTGCGCTCGAGCTTCACGGTGGGCTCGCGGGTGTCGAGGCCGATGATCACGTCGACGTCCGGGTCGGCCTCGAGCGCCTGGGCGACGCGGCCGCCCCAGAACGTGGAGAGGCCGGTGATGAGGACGCGCTTACCCACGGTGGACCCCGCTCACCCGAACCAGACCGAGCGGCGCTGGCGCAGCATGTCGAACAGGGCCTCCTGGATCTGCTGGCGGATGGCCTCGGACTCGTCCATGATCCGGCTGCGCGAGTAGCGGGGCTGGTCCGGTTCGACGTCCGGGAAGGTCACCGGGTCGAGCACCCGCAGCTTGAACTTGGCCGGGAAGTGCACGAGCGCCCCGAGCGGCCCGAACGCCATGTTGGCGGTGACCGGGAAGTACGGCGCACCGAGGGCCCGGGCGACCGACGGCACCTTGAACAGGATCGGCATCGACTCCTCGGCGCCGACGACGGCGATGGGGATGATGGGCACGCCGGCCCGCATGGCGATCTCGACGAACCCGCCACGGCCGAAGCGGCGCAGGCGGTAGCGCTCGTTGTAGGTCTTGCCCGGTCCCTTCGAGCCCTCGGGGAACACGAGCACGAGCTGCTGCTGGTCGTGGAGGAGCCGGTAGGCGTTGTCGGGGTGGGCGACGACGCCGCCGGTGCGGGACCACAGCGTGCCGACGACGGGCGTGCCCTTGAAGAACTGGTCGGCCAGGCCGTACACCGGGCGCTCGAGCTCGGTCTCGACCCCGTGCATGATCGTGGGGGCGTCGGACGGGATGGCGCCGGCGTGGTTGGCCACGAGGAGGGCGCCGCCCTCGGTGGGGATCTTGTCGAGCCCCTCCCACTCGGCCCGGAACCAGTTCCGGTACATGGGGTCGTAGGCCTTGCGGACCCAGCCGCGCACCCGCTCGGACCGGCCCCACTCGTCGACGTCGCCGGGGCGGGGGTCGTGGACCGGCTCGGCCTCGTGCTCGTCGGCGACGGGCGGGAGGTGGAGCGGCACGATCTCGGCCGTGGTGGTCCGAGGCTGGTGCGGTTCGTCGCGCGCGTCCTCGTCGGCCATAGGGACGCCAGGCTACCGCGCCCCCGCGAGGGGCCTTCCAAGCGCCGTGCCGCCGGTGGCCCGTGGCCGGTCAGGCCGCGGAATCGTCGTCGAAGTCGGTCTCGTCGACGAGCCACCGCTTGCCGGTCTCGCAGCCGCCGAGCGCACCGCACCAGCGGCAGCCGAAGCTCGGCCGGTACACCGGGGCGACCGCGCCGGTCTGGAGCGCGGCCATCCGCTTGGCCCCGTCGACGACCCGGGCGGCGGTCGCATCGAGGATCCCCTCGGTGACCGGCTCGGTCTGGGCCTCGCCGAGGTCCAGGTAGAACGATGCGATCAGGCGGGGCGGGACGCCGAGGCGCAGCGCGTCGAGCAGGGCGTAGAACCGCAGGTCGTCGCGGTGGCGGGCGTTCGGCGCGCCGGTCTTGAGGTCGATGACGACCTTGCCGGCGTGGTTGCCCTCCTCGCTGGCCGTGGCGACGCCGAGGGTGAGGTCGACCTTGCCGCGCAGCACGACCCGGGCGTCGAGCAGCTCGACGTACTGGCTGCTCTCGGTGACGGGCCGCCAGGCGGGCTTGAGCCGGGGGAAGCACTCGAAGAACTTCGACACCCGGTCGCCCGACGTCGCCCGCAGCTCGGCCATCTCCGCCTCGGTGCACTGCTGGAGGAAGTCGGCCATCCAGAGGTCGGACTCGGTGAGCCGGGCGATGGCCTCGTCGACGAGCTCGAGCGGGATCGGCTCGCCCCGCCAGTGGATGCCCAGCTCGATCGCCTTGTGGGCCACGCTGCCCCGCACGATCGGGATGGATGCCGCGAACGGCTCGTCCAGCTCGGCCAGGTACCGAGCCTCGCACCCGTGCACCTGCGACAGGAGGTGCTTCGACAGCACGATCTGCTCGTCGGCCCCGAGGTCCTGCAGGACCGGGGCCAGCCCCGCCTCGAGGTCGGCGCGGAGCCGCTCGCGGAGCCCCGAGGGGAACACCGGCTTGGGCGCACCCGCGGCCCCCAGGTCGGCGAGGGTCCGCTGCTGCGCCGGCGTCAGCTCGGGCGGCGTGGCGGTCGGCATGGCCGGTGAGCGTACGCCCGATGGTCCTCGCGGCGGTGCGTGACAGCCGGACGGTTCTGTGCGAACGTATGTTCGATGCCCGCCACCGACGCCGCCGCGATCATCCACGCCGACCTGGACTCCTTCTACGCCTCGGTCGAGCAGCGCGACGACCCGCGGCTGCGCGGGAAGCCGGTCGCCGTCGGCGGCGGGGTGGTCCTGGCGGCCAGCTACGAGGCCAAGGCCTACGGCGTGCGCACCCCGATGGGGGGCCGGGCGGCTCGGGCGCTGTGCCCGAACCTGATCGAGGTCCCGCCCCGGTTCGACGCCTACGTCGAGGCCAGCAAGGCGGTGTTCGAGATCTTCCGGGACACCACGCCGCTGGTGGAGGGGCTCTCGATCGACGAGGCGTTCCTCGACGTGAGCGGGCTCCGACGGGTCTCGGGCGAGCCGCACGACATCGCCGTGAAGCTGCGCCAGCGGGTGCGCGACGAGGTCGGGCTGGCCATCTCGGTGGGCATCGCCCGCACCAAGTTCCTGGCCAAGGTCGCCAGTGCGGTCGGCAAGCCCGACGGGCTGCTCGAGGTGCCGCCCGGCACCGAGCTGGAGTTCCTCCACCCGCTCCCGGTCGAGCGGCTGTGGGGCGTCGGCCCGGTCACCTCCCGCAAGCTCCACGAGCGGGGCATCACCACCGTCGGCCAGGTGGCCGAGCTGCCCGAGCCGTCCCTCATCGGGATGCTGGGCGCCGGGTCCGGCCGCCACCTCTTCGCACTGGCCCACAACCGCGACCCGCGGCGGGTCGACACCGGGCGCCGCCGCCGGTCGATCGGCTCCCAGCAGGCCCTCGGGCGCGGCCCCCGCTCGGTCGACGACCTCGACGCCGTGCTCGTCGGCCTGGTCGACCGCGTGTCGCGCCGGATGCGCACCGCCGACCGGGTCGGGCGGACGGTCGTCCTCCGGCTGCGCTTCGGTGACTTCACCCGGGCCACCCGCTCGCACACCCTGGCCGAGGCCACCGACGAGACCCTCGTCCTGCTCCAGGCGGTCCGCGCCCTCCTGCGTGCCGAGATCCCGCGGCTGCGCACCGACGGGGTGACCCTCCTCGGCCTGTCGGTCACCAACCTCCAGGACGCCAAGGCCGTGCAGCTCGCCCTGCCCTTCGACGGCAAGGACCGCCGCCAGCTCGACGCAGCCGTGGACCAGGTCCGGTCGAAGTTCGGCACCAAGGCCATCGGCCGCACCACCCTGGTCAAGCGTCCGTTGCGTGAGGAAGCGCCCCGCCTCCCCGGCCACGACTGAGCCCGCGGCTCGTTCGCTGGAACCCAACCATCTTGAGTGTCAGACCCCCTGGGGATGATGTCGGGGTCATGGAAAGCACGTCCCTCCAGTTCGCCGCCACCGTCCGCACCCTCGGTGCTGCCGCTCGGGAGCGCGGCCTGGTGGTCCCCGGCTTCCGCTCGCCGCCCCGCCGCCCCGGGGCCGAGCGCACCCTCCGGTGGTCGCCCGACGGCTCGGCCACCATCGCCGTCGCCATGAAGGGCCGGCCGTACCAGGCGGTCGTCGCCGACCTGATCGAGGGCGTCGTCGTCGTCAACCAGCTCGACGGCATCGAGGCCACCCGCCTCCGCACCGCCCTGTGGGAGGCCATCGTCGCCGCCCACGCGGACGCGGCCTGGCGCGGCGCCGCCTAGCGTTCGCCCCGGTCCCGGCCCGGGTGGCGGAACTGGCAGACGCAGGGGGCTTAAACCCCCCGGGTCCGAGAGGACCGTGCGGGTTCGATCCCCGCCCCGGGCACCCGCCGAACCCGGAGCGATAGCGTTCGGCCATGGCGGCGACGACGGTGTTCGTGGACGATGCGGTGCGGGGCGACCTCCCGGGGGTGTGCGCCAAGACGGGGGTGCCGGCCAGGAAGCGGTTGACCATCCACCAGGACCTCACGGGTGGGTTGGGTGCGGCCTGGGTGCTGCTATTCTTCGGTCCGCTCGGGTGGCTCGTGCTCGTGGTCGTGGCCCTGAGCCGGCGGCGCAGCACCCTGACGGTCCGGATCCCGTACTCGGACGTCGAGCTCGGCGGCTACGTCCGCACCGCCCGCCGCACCGTCCACCTGGCGATGGGCACCGGTGCGGCCCTCGTGCTCGTGGCGGCCGCGCACTTCGGGCAGGTCCTCACCGATGCCCCCACGGCGATGCTCGTCGCCATCGCCGTGCTCCTCCTGGGCGGTACCGCGGTGCTGGTGAACGGGGCCCTCGCCCGACGCCGGCTCATCGGCATCGACCTCGACGCTTCGGGCCGCTGGGTCACCCTCCGCCGGGTGCACCCGGCGTTCGCCGCGGCCTGCGATGCACGGCCGGCGACGGCATCCCAGCCCGGACGCCAGCCGGTCTGAACCCGAGCCGCGGTTCAGCCGGCGGTGCGCAGGAGCTCGTCGAAGCGGCGGGCCAGCAGGTAGGCGTCGCCGGGCCAGCGGGCCGAGAGGTAGCGGCCGTCCTGGACCACGAACGCCGGCTCGTCGTCGGACGCGGTGCCCCGCTTGGTGTCGAAGGGACCCCGCTCGAACCGGCCGGTCGGACCGGCGGCCTCCGTCACCTCGTCCTGCACGTAGGCCTGGTACGTGCGGTAGTAGCGGCCGAGCTTCCACCAGGTCAGGCCGTACGCCAGGCCCTCCTGCCACTTCGTGAGGCTGGTCGTGCGGCGCCCGTGGAGGACGCTGCGCCCGGTGGCCGGATCGATCGAGCGGGCCAGCACCAGCACGCCGTGGCAGATGGCGGCCACCGGGCGGTCGAGCTGCCAGAAGCGAACGACCTGCTCCTGGAGGGCCGCATCGCCGAGGTACTGGCGCATGCCGGGGGCATGGCCGCCCGGCAGGAGCAGCCCGTCGAACCCGGTCACGTCGAGGTCGAGCCACGAGGCCGGCGCCCGGAACGCCGGCGCCTCGAGGAGCTGGCGGTAGAACCGCTTCGGCTCGGGGTCGGCGCCGAGCTGACCGAACACCACGCCGTCGACGAGCCGGGGGTCGCCGGCGGCCACGGCGCCGGTCCGGGTGGCGAAGGTGACGTCGTGGCCGGCATCGGTCAGGAGCCGCCAGGGGACGGCGACCTCGGTGATGTCGAAGTCGCGGTCGGGGATCGGGATCAGGACCCTCACCCGATCTCCTCCTGGGCCGCCGCGACCACCTCGGCGAAGCGCCGGACCTGGTCCGGGTCGCTGCTGCCCGGCACGAGCACGACCTCGTCGCCGCCCTCGGCCGCGACGCCCACGAGGAACGCCCGCACCGCGTCCGGCGTGGAGAGCGGCATGCGCTCGGTGAGCCAGGCGGCGACGCCCGTGCCGAACACGTCGAGGTAGCGGCGGGCGAAGCCGTGGAGCGCGTCCTCGGCACCCGGGCCGAGCACGGCGAACGAGCCGGTGACCCGCCGGGGCGCGGTGGTGCGGCCGGCCTCGGCCCAGGCCTGCTCGGCCAGGCGGAACGTGGCCCCGGCCTCCGCGGGGTCCGCGCCGAGCGTGAAGCCGGTCAGCCCGTCGGCCCAGCGGGCGGCCCGGGCGAGGGACTTGGGCCCGGTCCCGCTGCACAGCACCGGCGGCCCGCCGGCCTGCACCGGGACCGGCCCGACCGTGGCGCCCTCCACCACCTCGCCGCCGGACCAGAGCCGCCGCAGCTCGGCGACCGCGTCGTCGAGGCGGCCGAACCGCCCGGCGAACGGCGAGCCGAGCGCGTCGTAGTCCTGCTCTCGGCCGCCCACGCCGACGGCGACCTCGAGCCGACCGCCGGAGAGGACGTCGACGGATGCGAGCTCCTTGGCGAGGAGCGCCGGCGCGTGCCACGGGGCGACGACGACGTTGAAGCCGATGCGCACCCGGTCGGTGAGCGCGGCGGCGGCCGTGCAGAGCGTGAAGCCGTCGAGGTTGTCGAACGCGATGCGCTCGCCGGCGGAGATCGACGAGAACGGGCCGTCGTCCACCGCCCGGCACCAGGCGCGCACCCGGTCGCGATCGAGGTCCGGCGTCATCTGCGGGAAGGCCAGGCCGACGTCCATGGCGCCAGTATCCCGCGGCCGGTCGCAGCAGGGTGGAGACTGGCAGCGGTCCCAGCGCCGGGCGACGCGAGGAGGACCGGCAGTGCGCACCGACAACGTGATCATCGTGGCCCTCGGCCTGGCAGGCGTGGCGTTCGCCGTCGCCGCGACTGCGTGGTGGGGTGAGCTGGCGACGCGCCGCACGCCGCCCGAGCCGACGTCTGACGCCCACCCCCGCAACGCCGCGTTCGCCGCGGCGGGCTGGTCGCTCAGCGCGGTCCTGACGGCCGGCGCGGTGGCCGGGATCGTGGTGGGCGGGCTCGTCGGCCGGCTCATCATGCGCATCGCCGCTGCGGAGTCCGAGCCCGGTGTCCAGGGCCAGCTGACCGATGCCGACGAGGTCATCGGTGAGATCACCTTCGGGGGCACGATGGGCTTCCTGCTCTTCGTCGGGCTGGCGGGCGGGCTCGTGGCCGCGCTGCTCTTCCTCGTGGCCCGTCCGTGGCTGCCGGCCACCGCGCGGGCGAGCGGTGCGCTGATCGGGCTGCTGGTGATGGGCCTCCTCGGCCCGGGTGATCCGCTCGATCCCGACAACGTCGACTTCGCCCTGCTGTCCAACGACGCCCTCATCGTCGGGCTGATCGTCGGCGGGTCGCTGCTGTTCGGCCTGGCGTTCGCCTCGCTCGCAGCGCGGTTCGACGTGCTCGCCCGGTCCCGCAGCCGCTCGCGGTACTGGCTGCTCCCGAGCTACGTGGTCTCGCTCGCCGGCCCCGTCGGGGTGGCCGTCATCGCCTACCTCGCCGGCCGCACGTTCCTCCCGGGGCGGCTCCGCCCGCTGCTCGACCGCCGGCCGGTCCAGATCGCCGGCCAGGTGGTGCTCGCCCTCGCGGTCCTGGTGGCCGTCGTCCGCCTGGGCGCGGTGGCGGTCGACATCGTCCGCGCCTGATCGGCGTTCGCCCTACGGTCTGCGGCCATGGCCCGCCGTCACCTGTACCTGCACGAGACCATCGACATCGTCGGGCAGGGCCAGTACGACTACATGGCCCACTCCCTCAAGGAGCCCACGAACGTGATGCCCGACATGCTCACGCTCCAGGGCACGTTCTTCGTGTGCGCCATGGGCGGCGGCCGCTGGCCGCAGGTGGTCAACATCTGGGACGTCGGCGCCGCCGGGTGGGAGGGCTGGGCGGCCAACGTCGACCGGCTCAACCTCAAGCGGCGCAACGCGTTCTACGGCGACTGGTGGGACGAGGCGTCGCAGTGGCGCACCGGCGGCTTCGACCGGCTGTGCGGCGGCGTGCCCGGCAGCCCGACCACCGCCGAGATCGCCGAGCGGGGGGTCACGGGCACCCTCTTCGTCCACCAGCTCCTGCAGGTGCGTCCGGGCTCCGGGCTCGACTACCTGGCCGCGGTGGTCGACCAGCAGGTGCCGGTCTGGCGGGATCACGGCCACGAGCCCACCGGGATCTACGAGGTCCTCGGCAACCAGCACGAGGTGGTGGTGGTGTGGGCGACCTCGATCGCTGCGCAGACCCGTCTCCGTGCCGCCCGAGACGCGGCGCGCGGGCTCAGCGACGAGGTGCCGGGCGACGACCGCCTCGTGGCGTGGGAGCAGATCGCCGCCGGCTACGTGACCGGTGGGGACACCCACCTGATGACGCCCCAGCCGGGGACGGTCTACGGGCCCGGGTCGTGGGACGAGGCCAGCCTCGACGACTGGCTGCCGGCCGACTGAGGTCTGGGCGAGGACCGTCCTGACCTGGACGTTCGCGTTCGGCTCAGGACGGAACGGGAACGGCCGACGTGGATGCGTGAGATCCGGTTGCCGGCCCGTCGGGTTCGGGGGCATCGGACATCGGGGAGAAGATGACGATGGAGCGGACCTTGGTCCAGCGAGCGGCATGGGCCTTCGGCGCGGTCGCTCTGGCGGTCGGGGGCGTGCTGGTGCTGCCCCGCCTGGCGTCGGCGGACGGCGCCCCGCCGGCGACGGCCCACGCCGGCCACGACGCCACCGCGGCGACCCACCGGGCCCAGATGGAGGCGGTCGCCGTCGCCCACGGACTGGAGCGGGCGCCGGCCTCGAGCCGGTGCGCCGGGGCCTACCAGTTCGAGACCCGTCGCGGCCTGCACTGCACGGCCGGGCCGATGCTCGAGTCGATGTTCACGCCGGCCCAGCTGGCCGACGCCCAGACCGGTGCCGCCGCCGACGCTGCGGCCACTGCGGCCGCCACCCCGGTCAACTGCCTGGGCGACGGTACCGACGGCAAGCGCTTCGAGCTGGTCTACGCCCGCCGCCGGAACGTCGCGGACCGCTACGCCGCCACGAAGCGCAAGATGCAGTCGTGGGCGACCACGATCGACCAGACCCTCCAGCGGTCGGCCGCCAAGACCGGTGGCGACCGCCAGGCGCGCTGGGTCGTCGACCAGACCTGCACGCCGACGGTCCTGAACGTCGTGGTGGGCAACGACGTCACCACCTTCCCGCAGCTCGTCGACGCGCTCGAGGGCCAGGACCTCACGTCGCGGTCCCGGAAGTACCTCGTGGCGTGGGACGACTCGGACACCACCGATGCGTTCTGCGGGCTCGGCCAGTCGATCCCCGACTCGTCGCCGGGGCTCCGCAACGGCAACGAGACCCAGCCCCTGGGCGCCATGTTCGCCGCCGTGCAGCCCAGCTGCTGGACCGGATCGGTGGCGGCCCACGAGATCATGCACACGCTCGGGGCGGTCCAGGGCGATGCGCCGCACGCCAGCCGCTACGGGCACTGCACCGACGACGCCGACCTCCTCTGCTACCTCGACGGGCCGGGCACGGTGCTGCAGCAGGTGTGCCCCGCCACCCACGAGTCGCTGTACGACTGCAACGGCGACGACTACTTCAACACCGCCCCGCCCACGGGCAGCTACCTGGCGACCCACTGGAACACGGCGACGAGCGGCTGGTTGGACCCGAACCCGCCGCCCACCCCGGGCTACGCGCCGTTCACCTCCTGGGCGGCGCTGGTCGAACGCCAGCACCGCGACCTGATCGGGCGCCCGCCGACCACGGCCGAGTCCGCCAGCTGGATCGCCAAGCTGGAGGCCGGCACGGCGACGCGGGCGCAGCTCGTCGACGGCCTCCGCCGCAGCAGCGAGAACACCACCAACGTCGACCCGACCGCCCGGCTCTACCGCGCCTTCCTGGGCCGGGCGCCGGATGCGGGCGGGCTGAAGTACTGGATCAACCGCAAGCGCTCCGGCGCGTGGACGCTGACGAAGATGGCGGACTCGTTCGCCACCTCGAACGAGTTCAAGCGCAAGTACGGCACCCTCACCAACCGCCGGTTCGTCACCCGCATCTACACCGATGTCCTCGGCCGGACGGCCGACCCGTCCGGCGTGGACTACTGGACGGGCAAGCTCGACCGGCGCGAGCGCACCCGGGGCGGCGTCATGGTGGGCTTCTCCGAGTCCAACGAGTACAAGCGGAAGCAGGCCCAGAACACCGACGTGGCCGTGGCCTACATCCTCCTGCTCGACCGGGTGCCGACCGCGGACGAGACCACGGCGTGGGTCGACCGGCAGGTGGCGGGCATCCCGCACCCGACGCTGCTCGAGGACGTCCTGGCGTCGACGGCGTACGCCGCCCGCATCGCCCGCTGACATCCCGCGGACCGCCGCAGGGGTGACCACCGTTCACGTGACCCCTGACCTGGGGTGCTGCCTGTTCCCAGGTGTGCACGTTCTGCCAGACTTCCCCGATGCCCTCGCTGCGCCGACCCCTCGTTGCTGGAGTCCTGCTGCTCGCGCTCGTCGTGAGCGGCTGCTCGGGCTCCAAGGGCGACGACGTGAGCTCGGGCGGTTCGTCCACGGTCCCCACCACCGAGGCCGCCCCGACGACCGAGGCCCCGACCACGACCGCGGCGCCCACGACCACCACCGAGGCGACCACCACCACGACCACGAAGCCGGTCGATCCCACCGAGGTCGCCGAGCCGGCCGGTGAGCCGCTCAAGTCCGGCTCGGTCGGCACCCGGACCAAGGCCGTCCAGCAGGCGCTGAAGGACCAGCACTACGACCCGGGCGAGCCCGACGGGAAGTTCGGCCTCAAGACCACCATGTCGGTCTGGGCGTTCCAGAAGCTCCACGGCCTCAGCGCCGACGGCGTCGTCGGCCCCGAGACCGAGGCGCTGATCCTGGCCAAGCCGCCCCAGACGATGCTCCGCCCGAACCTGGGCCCGACCCACACCGAGGTCGACCTCACCCGCCAGGTGATGATCGTCTGGCGCGACGGCCAGCCCACCCTGATCACCCACGTGTCCACCGGCAGCGGGGTCGCCTACTGCGAGGACACCAAGGTCGGGAAGAACTGCGGCGACGCCCTCACGCCCGAGGGCGTGTACTCGTTCAACCGCCGCGTCGAGGGCTGGCGCGACGCCCCGCTCGGCCGCCTCTACAACCCGGTGTACTTCAACGGCGGCATCGCGGTGCACGGCGCCGCGTCGGTGCCGGACCACCCGGCGAGCCACGGCTGCGTCCGCATCCCGATGAGCATCGCCGAGTACTTCCCGACGCTCGTCAACACCGGCGACCCCATCGAGGTCTTCCGCTCGTAGCCCCTCGGAGGGTCAGACCTTCGAGATGATGCGCTCGCCGAAGGCGGCGTAGGCCTCGGGCGCCGAATCGGCGTCGAACGCCAGCGGCGGGGTGATGAGGCGGTGGATGCCGAGGGCGGCCATCTCCTCGACCACGCCGACCGGGTCATCGCCGCCGAGCGCCGGCGTGCCCGCGGTGACCTCGATGGCGTCGGGATCGCGCCCGTGCTCCTCGGCGGTCTGGCGCATGATCCCGATCAGGTGGGCGAGCGTCTCGTTGCTGCCCTTGCCGGGGAAGAAGCCGTCGCCCAGGCGACCGGCGCGGCGGGCCGCCGCCTCGGAGTGACCGCCGACGATGATCGGCACGGTGCCGTTGGCGGGCGTGGGGAGGCTGATCGCCCGATCCCAGGTCTGGTAGCCGTCGTCGAGGTCGACCTCTTCACCGGTCCAGAGGGCTCGCATCGCCGCCACGTAGGCGTCGGTGCGGGCGCCGCGCCCGGAGAAGGGCACGCCGAGGGCGTCGAACTCCTCTTCGAGCCAGCCCACGCCGATGCCGAGCAGCAGGCGGCCGCCGGACAGCCGGTCCAGGGTGGCGCACTCCTTGGCGGTGACCGCCGGGTTGCGCTGGGGGAGGATCAGGATGCCGGTGCCGAGCTTGAGCGTCTCGGTGGCCGCGGCCACGTAGGCGAGCCACACGAGCGGGTCCGGGATGGCCCACGTCTCGCCGCCGGGCATCTTGCCGCTGCGGGCGTACGGGTAGGTCGACTCGTACCCGGCCGGGACCAGCACGTGCTCGACGGTCCACACGGACTCGAAGCCGGCGGCCTCGATGGCGCGGGCGCAGGCGGCCGCGGTGGGCCCCTCGGCGAGTGGACCGGTGTTGGCGAAGGCGACCCCGAAGTGCATGGCGCCGACGGTACCCGGCCCAGGTCAGGGCCGCTTCGGGCGGGGCGACTGGAGTCGGGTGGCGGGGCAGGCCTAGCGTGACCTCCGTCACGACCGGTGCTTCCTGATCGCTGGTTGGACGCTCGGCCCGATCGCTGGCTGCCTCCAAGGGGGAAGGCGCCGCATCGGGCCGAGCCGCGCCCGGGGCCGGTCGCTGTGCGAAGGTGCGTCCCGTGGACCCCAACGACCCCTCTGGCGGACGGCCCCCTGGCTGGGTCCCGCCGCCCGGCCCCACCGACCCGACCACGGGCTGGACGCCGCCCGGCGCCGACCCGTGGCCGTCGCAGCAGGGGGTCTGGGGACCGCCGGGTGCGGCGTGGGGCGCACCGCCGGCCTGGTCGCCGGAGAAGAAGCGGAAGCGGTTCGGCTGGGTCGCGGTGATCGTCGCCTTCCTGCTGGGCGGGTTCATCAGCGCGATCGTCACCGTCGTCGGGATGGTCGTGCTGGCGCTCGCCATCGGCCCGCCCGATGCCATCGCCGCCACGCACCCCGGCGCCGACGAGGGCGTGGCGACGGTGAAGGTGGGCGACTGCCTCGAGGACCGGCCGAACATCGTGACCGTCGCCGAGCGCACCGACGTGGTCGAGTGCGACGAGGCCCACGACGCCGAGGTGGCCGGGGTGATCCAGGCGCCGGGCGGAGACCGCAAGCCGGGCGATGACGACCTCCAGGCCTTCGTCGACGATGCCTGCCGGCTCGCCTTCCGGGGCTACGTCGGTTCGAACCCGGACACCTCGCAGTACGGCTACGCCGGCGTCGTGCCCACCGACGACGCGTGGGAGTCGGGCGACCGGACGGTCTACTGCCTCGTCGACACGGTCAACACGCCATCGGGCTCGGGCACCGTCCGCGGTTCGGGCAACTGACCGAAAACAGCCCGCCGGCGCCCCTGGCGCCCTGGCAGCATCGTCGCCATGAGCGACCCGTTGGCCCAGACCGATCGCACCAGGGTGCGCCGACTCGCCGAGCGCGGCTCGTTCGACC
>Ga0182736_1000536_pt1 | contig 55866 bp, 58 predicted proteins | sample eDN5th30CKraftBY_FD_128882 | JGI IMG/M metagenome (GOLD analysis project Ga0182736, IMG submission 128882) | Enriched backyard soil microbial communities from Emeryville, California, USA - eDNA 5th pass 30_C Kraft BY (version 2) (version 2) | ecosystem: Environmental > Terrestrial > Soil >... | reverse complement strand
CCGCACCTTCGATGCGCTCTGGCGGGCCATCGGGGACATCTGCAATGGGGTCGAGGCTGAGGAATGTCGCAACTACTTCACTGCTGCAGGTTATGGATTCGTCTGAACCGCCGGTGCTCTAGTTTCGGTGCATTGCTGTGAGCGGTGCTGCGCCGTGCGATCGCGCAGGATCTTCAGATAGCCGTCCCCGCCGACAAGGGGCATCATCGATCCGTTGGCCCAGAAGCGGCTGCCGTCCTTGCGCAGGTGCCAGCGCTCGTCGGAGGCCTTTCCGGTCTCGCGCGCGGTGTCCATCTCCCGGCGCGGCACGTCGGCGGCCCGATCCTCGGGCGTGAAGATCATCTCGCCAAGGTGGCCCAGAACCTCGGCCTCGGTCCAGCCGAGGATGGCCTCGGCGCCGCTGTTCCAGCCGGTGATGAGGCCAGCATCATCGAGGGTGACGATGGCGTAGTCGGTGGCGCTGTCGAGCAGGCTCTCGAGGAACCGCTCGCGGTCGTCCGGGACGAGGTAGCGCAGAAACCTGGTCGGCATCAGGGAACTCTGGTCAGCGGTGTCGATCGGTCAGGCACGAAGACAGTCTGCCGGCTCCGGCAGCACTCCATGGCTTCATGCGCTCCTGAATTCCCAGCCGCGGCCGCATCATCTCCCCGCGGTCCGACCGTTACCTGTCGGACCCGCGCCTGCCTGATGCGGTTGTCGATTGAGGTGCTCAAGATATCGTGATCCAACACCGGATACGCAATGGCTGCCGACGCATGGCGGGACAGGCGACGGGCTGCGGCGTCGCCCCTGCCGCCGGAATTCCGTGGCGCGGCCCTCACGCCTTGGCCGCGCCGAGGGTGTCGGCCATGGTGGCACCGCGCTGGCCCATCGGACGATCCGGGCCGATTGTGGTATCCTTGGCCGTCTGGTGCTCCATCTCGGCATTGATGTCGGCCCCCGACCAGCACAACGATGCCGGAGATCCAGATCCAGGTCATGAAGCCGATCACCGCACCGAGTGAGCCGTAGGTCTCGTTGGAGCTGCCGAAGTTCGCCAAGTACCACGAGAGCAGCATCGACACGACGAGCCACAGCACGGCCGCCACGACGCCGCCCGGCGTGACCCACTTCCACTGCGCCTTGTCGCGGCTCGGACCATAGCGGTAGAGCACCGACAGGCCGAGCACGACGCAGGCCAGCAGGATCGGCCAGCGCGCCAGTGGCAGGAGCCATTCGGTGCCGCTGCCCAGACCGACGAAGGCGAGGACGACCGGCAGCACCACGATCCCGGCAAGCGCCAGGAGCAGGAAGCCGATGGCGCCGAGGGTGAACGCGAGCGCCTCGAGGTTCAGCTTGAGCAAGCCCCTCTTCTCCTCCTCGTCGTAGACGATGCTGAGCGCATCGATCATCGCCTTCATGCCGGCATTGGCGCTCCACAGCGACAGCACGAGACCGGTGACGAAGCTGAGGCCGAGGGTGCCGTTGCTTTTGGAGGCGATGCGGACGACCTGCTCGCGGACGATGTCGATCGCCCCGCCCGGCATCATGCCCGAGACGGTAGCAAGATTGTCCTGGATCGTTGCCGGATCGGCGAACAGGCCGTAGATCGACACGAGTGCCGCGAGCGCTGGGAAGATCGCGAGCAGGGCGTAATAGGTAACCCCGGCGGCAACCGCCATCAGCCGGTCCTGGCCGAATTCCTCATAAGTCCGCCACAGGATGTCCTTCCAGCCGAGCGGCGGGATCTGCGTCGGCGTGTCAGCCTCGCGGCCCCGGCCTGTCTCGCGCGCCGCCGCGCGGGGCGCATGCTGTGCCGCGATGCCATCTTGCCCGGGCTGATCCATGCCGACCTGCCTGGGTCCGCTCGCGATGGCGGCGTCCGGGCGTGCGCTGCCGGCGAGCACGTGGCGCGCCGGTGCCCATCCGGCCACGATCGCTAGCATCGTGACCGTGCCGGAGACCGCTCGTTGCCGCTGGAGATCCTGGGACCGGGGAGTGGTGGCGGGCATGACGATGGTGCGAACTCCGGAATGCCGACAACGGACCAGGCTAGGCCATTGAAGCAACCACGAGCGTCACCTCAGGGTTCCCGGATGTCGATGCGATGAGGATCGGCGCTCCCGGCAATCACCCGGGGTGCATCGGGGTCGTCGGGTCTGGGGGTAACGGGCGCGTCCTCCGGGTTGGCTTGGTCCGGCTTCCTGGATTCGGACGCCCCGTTCTGGAACAGGAAGATGGTCAGGATCACGTACATCGCCATCAGGAGGAATTCCGTCTCCCAGTTCTCGAGCAAGGCTGAGATGAAGTGTCCGCTGGCCGGGTAGGAGAGCAGGCCGATCGCCAGCAGCCGTGGATCCGCAACTCCTCGGCGTGCACTCCTGGGGCACGGCAGCTACGTTGAGGCTGTGTTATTCCGACCAGTGCCGCAATGGAACAGGGACCAAGTCCATGGGCTCGCGCTGACCGGGGAGATCCACATGAACAAAGCCCTTCTGTTCCACCAACGTCGCGAAAGAAGTCTGCCGGATCGAAGTCCGGCATCGGCAGGGCTGCAGTCGTATTGATGCACCCATCCCTTTCGCCATCAAATGAACTTCAGCGCGGGCAAACGTCCATCATCAAAAACGGTCTCTGTTCGAGAACGGTCGCAGACAATGAATAAAGTGGGATGGGAACCAACTGGCACTCCTCTCCTACCCTCGCCAGGATGCACGGAGCGGACCGTATGGTCAGGCCATTGACCTTCTCAAAGGCCGTCAGCCGATCTTCGCAGGCAATGCTCGTCACACCGCTGCAGCCGGCCGAAACAACATGGCAACGCCATTCATGCAGTACCTCAAGCCGGTCGGCGGCGGGCCGTCGTCGAAGACGTGGCCGAGATGGCCGCCACAACGGGCGCAATGCACTTCGGTCCGCGTCATGAATAGCGCGTTGTCTGTCGAGGTCCCGATGGCGCCGTCGATGGGCTGGAAGAAACTGGGCCACCCGGTGCCGGATTCAAACTTGGTTTCCGAGCGAAAGAGCGCCTGGTCGCAACCGGCACAGACATAGGTCCCCTTGCGCTTCTCGCGGTTGAGCGCGCTTGTGCCGGCGCGCTCGGTGCCGTGACTGCGCAAGATCCGATATTGCTCGGGTGTCAGCCGCTGCCTCCACTCCGCATCTGTATGAGTCACCGCGTAGGCGGTCGCCTCGGCGGCTGCCGAGGATTGTCCGAACAGGCGGGGCAGTCCCAGGGCGACCGTGATGGTGGCGAGGGCGCCCCAACCGACGATACGTCGCGTCGTCATGGCAATCTCCTCCAATTCGCGTTCATCCGTGCCGGCCTGGCCGCGACCGGCCGGGGCTCAGCTCCCCTGCTTCGCGACCAAGACCGGCGTCTCGCGGTAGACATCTGGGAACAGCCGCTTGAGGTTCGCGACTTTCGGAAGATCGTTGATGATGATGTAGGGATGGCGTGGGTTCAGCGTCAGGAAATCCTGATGATAGCCTTCAGCCGGGTAGAAGGCCGTCAGCGGATCGGTTTTGGTCACGATCGGCTTCGGGAACACGCCGGCCTGGTCAAGCTGCGTAATATAGCTTGTCGCGATGTGGCCCTGCGATGGGGTGGCCGGGAAGATCGCCGAGCGGTACTGCGGCCCTCTGTCGGGTCCCTGCCGGTCGAGCTGCGTTGGATCGTGCACGACCGAGAAAAAGATCTGCAAAATCTGTCCGTAGGTGATCTGGCGCGGATCGTAGGTGATCTCGACCGCCTCCGCATGACCGGTGCGGCCCGAACCGACGGCGTTGTAATGCGCGGTCTCCGCGGCCCCGCCCGAATAGCCGGACACGGCGCTCGTCACGCCTTTCACATGTTGGAAGACCCCCTGCACGCCCCAGAAACATCCCCCGGCGAGAACGGCCGTTTCGGATCGCCCTTGTTGGGGTGCGTCGATCACAGGCGCCGGAATGACAACGGCCACCTCGCTCGAGCGGGCGGGTGTTGCCTGCCACCACAGAGCCAAGGGGAGAAGAAGCGTCACGGCCAGAATCCCCGCGGTTGCGGCGCGCCGCCGATCTGTCAAGAAAGCCGTCGGTTCAACCAATGACATCGCATCATTCCCTTCGATGTTCAACGCAGGTGTCGCACAAGGCGAATGCCGGCTCGGAGCTCAGATACCTGCATACCATTCATAACCACGATCCTCCCAGAAGCCACCGTTTCCGAGGCCGATATGGGCCAAGCTGTCGACCACCTCGATGCGCATGAGATATTTGGCATGCTTGTAGCCCAGCTGGCGCTCGACGCGCAGGCGCAGCGGAGCCCCATGCGCCACCGGCAGATCGGTGCCGTTCATCCCGTAGGCGAGGATGGTCTGTGGATGGAAGGCGTCGGCGAGATCAAGGCTCTCGTAATAGCGCCCGCTGCCATCGAGGGTCCGTTCCAATGCATCTGCGCAATGAAACACGGCATAGTGGGCATTGACCGCGAGGCCCGCCGTCTGAAGCAGGAGGCCGAGGGGAACGCCGGTCCATTTGCCGATCGCACTCCATCCTTCCACACAATCATGGCGCGTGATCTGGGTGCGGGACGGCAGGCGTTTGAGCTCGGCCAGAGACAGGCTCAACGGCTGTCGCACCAGTCCGTCGATGCTGAGGCGCCAATCGGTGAAACCCGTCGCCATCATGCGGGCATAATCCTCTCCCTCCGGCAGGGACGTGCCATTGGACTTGAAGATCGGTGAGAGATCAGCCTCATCGAACTCCCTGGCCAGGGCGCCTCCCGACAGGAGCGTCCTCTGGGTTCCCATCGTGAGCGATTCCGCCACGCGCAGCACCCGCTGAACGCTGTCGCTTTGCGTCAGCCGATCACACCCGCCGAGCAGCAGGGTTCCGGCTCCCGCGGCCGAAGCAGTGAGAAAGCCGCGGCGTGTGAGAAGCCTGCTCATGATCGCGGCCGTTCAGGGTTGATGGTGTAATAGCCGGTGATCATCGACCGCATGTTGTTCCATAGGCCGGACGCCATCACCATGACCACGTGGATGATCACGAAGGCGGCCAGCGCCGATGCCATGAGAAAATGGATCGTACGCGCCGATTGCCGTCCGCCAAACAGGTCGAGCAGCCACGGAAAGGCCGCGTCGATGCCGGGCGACATGGTCAGTCCCGTCGCCACGATCAGAGGCACGACGGCAAAAATAACGACGAGATAAGCCAGCTTCTGTAGAGCGTTGTAGTGTCGCGCTGCCTGACCTTTGGGAAACCGGAGGCGAGCATGGTCGGCGATTTCCCGAGCGAGGGAGCGAGGCGTCAGCTGGTGACGCGTCGGCGTCAGGTCGCGGCGGACATGGCCTGCTGCCAGGCCGTGGAGGAGATAAACCAGCCCATTGATGACGAAGAGCCAGGCAAAGAAGAAATGCCACCGCCGGCCAGCGGCGAGATCCTGGTAGCTTGGGATTGTCAGCCAGGAGGGAAACCCACGCATGGTCGGTTCGCCATCGGCGCGGGATACACCCAGGAAACCCGTCGTGGTGAGCGCGAGCGAGCCGATGCGGGTGACGCCCTGAAGAGTATTGCCGTTCTGAACCGCGCCAATCGAGATAAAGGAAGGATCGTGGTCAGCGCCATACTGGCCCCAGTACAGGGCCGGATGGGCGTTGAAGATTTGCAGCCCGCTTAACAACAGAAAACAGAGGCACAGGACATTGACCCAGTGCGTCACACGCACCAGTGCCGAGTGCCGATAGATCAGAGCCTCAGCGGATGAGCTGACGTTCGATGCGGTCGTGGTCATAGGTCGAGCACTCCAGATTGCCGAATGGTTCCCCAGCAAGCCACTTTCGCAGTGCTGTGGAACCGGCCGGCAAGGTGCCTTATTTCTTCATGGGAGCTGCCATGCTGCCTGTGCCCATCGAATTCTTCATCATCGGATCGGCTGGCATCGCTCCCATCTTCGAGCAGTCGGCCGACATGGTCTGCTTCTTCATAGGATCCTTCTCCATTGCGGCGGTGTTCATGCAGTCCTTCCGCATCGCATCCGTCTTCATGGCATCCCGCTTCATGGCATCAGAGGTTTGCGCAATGCCTCCGCCGGCAAGGGCAACCAAGCCGAGGCAGGCGGCGAGAACCGGGGGTGTGATGGTCTTGATGAACATCTTCATGTCAGGGCACTTCCATTGTCATTAATGCACGCCCGTCACGGCGTGGGTTGCAGGTCGTGGCGCGGCTTCTTCAAGCACCGCACCGGTTCCGAACACGCAGTCGATGCCGACTGATGGTCGATTCGATCAGGTCCCGGACCGCCTCGCGCAAGCTGACGCCCACGCCATCACCGGTCGCCACGATCGCCTCTATCCGGCAAAAGCCACGCTTCAGTTCGGAGCATTGATGAGAAGCCACGGCTCGGACCTTAAGATCGCCAGGCCGCTTCGCGGCGGCCTATTACTCCATTCGCCTGAGTGAGCCTTTCGGTTACAGCGATCACTGATCTGTGATCGGCAACGTCGGAGGGATGGGCACCGGAGGCCTATCGAGATAAGGTTGTTTCGACCAACAAGACCCCCTAGCTGCTGGCGAGTGGGTGCTGGATTGCAGTCGACGTGGCAATGCTGGAAGCGCGGCTCAGAGGTCTCATGCTCGAAGGATTGGCTGGCGATGCCGCATCCTACCGATTGTTGCTGACCGAGCTGAGCCGGCATTTGCGCCGCTATTTCCTGCGCCGCATGGGACCTGACCGTACTGCGGACTGCGAGGATCTCGTCCAGGAAACGCTTATGGCGCTGCATGCTCGTCGCGTCACCTATGATGCGACCAGACCCTTCACGGCCTGGCTCCACGCGATCGCACGCTACAAGCTGATGGATCATTTCCGGCAGTCCAAGCTCCGCCCGACTGTTCCCATCGACGACGTCGAGGGACTGTTTGCCGATGACACGATCGATGCGGTCACGGCACGGCAGGACATCGACCGTCTGCTCGAAACCGTTCCAGCACAGATGCGCGGGCTGATCCGCAGTGTCAAAGTCGAAGGGCAGTCGATTGCAGATGTGGCGGTGGGTTCAGGACTATCGGAATCCGCCGTCAAAGTTGGCATTCATCGGGGCCTGAGGGCTCTTGCGGCTCGACTGAGGAGGCAGCCCGGGTGAGGACGACAAGCGAGGTCATCGACGCATTGGCGGGCGATCTCAGGCCCGTCGCCAAAGGCGCGGTTGCGCGCACGATCACGCGTGGCGTCGGCGGTGGCATGCTGTTCTCGGCCGCCCTGATGCTGGCGTGGCTCGGTGTGCGCCCGGACTTCGCCACGGCAATGACGACAGGACTTTTCTGGGTCAAGTTTACATATACTCTCCTGCTTGTAGCCGCGGGCCTTTCAAGTGTCGGGAGGTTGGCGCGACCCGCCGGTCAAGCCCGAGCAGCCTTCGTTGCAGTCATCTTGCTCGTCACAGGAATCGCGATTCTGGCCGGAGCGCAGTTCGCCACGGTTCCGCGCGCCGAGTGGGATGATCTTATCTTGGGCGCCACAGCCGAAACCTGCCCCTGGAACATCATGCTCCTCTCTCTGCCGATCTTTCTCGGCACGATGTGGGCCCTGCGGGAGTTCGCTCCCACGCGCCTCACGATAGCCGGCCTCGCCGCTGGACTGGGGTCGGGCGCTGCCGGAGCATGGATTTATTCCTTCCATTGTGACGAAAGCGCCATCCCGTTCGTGGCGGCTTGGTATACACTGGGTATCGCTCTGATGTGCCTGTGCGGCGCGATCTCGGGACGGTTTCTCTTACGCTGGTAAGACGCGTCGGCAGTATCGCGGAAATCGGCAATGGTCTTGAAGTCCGGCATCAGCCGGCCGGTCAGCCTTGACCAGGCTGACGAATTCCTTTTGCGGACCAAGCTCAAGACATCTCCCGGCAGGGGGCTGCTCCGTGGTAGTCGTTTGTCTCAAATATTCGGCCGGTTGCGCCTGTTCTGACAAACGTCAGCGGTTCGGATCCAATTGACGGTCATCAGGATGCTCGCCCATCCGGGAGTGAATCCGCTGTTCCAGGTGGACCGCGGAGCTTTTGGTGCCATGAAGAGAGCCAAAGGAGGCGGCCGAGGGCGAAAGGCCGGCCCGATGTCCGGCCAGGCCCCGATGAACGCTTCCGCTCAGATCACGAGGAAATCGGCCGATGTAAGGCTGGCCCTGTTGTCGAGCCTCGCGAAGAGCACGGCATCATCCCGGGTCCCGCCATTGGTATCAAAGAACAGGCTGCCTGTGCTCTGGTCGTAGATCACGCGATCGTCGGCTTCGGCGGCCGCCGAGACGAGGGCAAACGCCCCCGCGGACAGGCTCCCGGCTGACAGTCCGGTGAAAACCGCGTCATCCAGCTGCATCGTGTCGTCGCTGGAGCGGAAGTCCCGGATCCGATCCACGTTGGTGGACCCATTCAGCGGCGCGTTGAAGATGAACCCGTCGTCGCCCAGCCCACCTGTCACGATGTCATTGCCCCCGCCAGCGATGAACTTGTCATCACCCGCACGGCCATTCAGGGTGTCGTCGCCGGCTCCGCCGACCAGGAAGTCACTCTTGGCTCCACCGGCGACACGATCGTTGCCCATGCCGGCATTGAAGTAGTAGGCTTTGTCAGACAGAACAGTCCTGAGGTCATCCGCTCCCTTGGTGCCGAGCGTTACGGCGCCGAACTGGTCGCCTCGGGCCACGCCCGAGACGAGGTCACGCACGTCGAATGTGAGACCCCGGGACGAGGCGACGAAAGTGACGCCTTCGTCATCGAAGCGGCTGATCTCCCCGATCAGGACATCGGAGCCGTTCTCGGCTTGCAGCCGCACAGCCAGGCCGCCATCCTGATTGGCCATCGTGTTGGAATCGGTGGCAATCCCATTGCCAACTTCCGCGCTCGTGAAGGTCAGCCGCACCTGCCCCCGCATGGCGGCAGTGACAGCCACAACGTCGGACCCCGTGCCAAGGTCAACCGTGTCGGCCCCGTCTGTCGAGACGTTGAAGAAGGCGCGGTCATGACCTGCGCCGCCATAGAGATGATCGTGGCCACGCCCACCCGTGAGGTCATCGTTGCCTGATCCGCCGTAAAGATGATCGTTGCCGGAGTTGCCTAAGAGCCGATCCTGGCCGGATCCAGCATCCAGGTAATCGTCTCCTGCGCCGCCCAAAAGGCGATCGTGACCGGAGCCGCCATTGAGGTAATCGTCCCCCCCTCCCCCGGAGAGCCGGTCATCGCCGGCAAGGCCGAACAACGACTCGTGGCCTCGGCCTCCCTTGAGGTTGTCGTCATCTCGGGTCCCGGCGATGGTCTGGCCGAGCCACAGCGAGACAGCGGCTTGGAAGGAGACAAGAGCCTTGTCATAGGACATCTCGCGGATCTCACCCGAGGCGATCGGCAGGACCAGCTTGTAGCCTGCGGTGCCGTCGACTTCACCGCCGGTGCCCTGACCGTGTCCCTCGAGAACGGACTTGCCGTGCAGCACGATCTCACGGCGTGAAAGCGAAACATCGTCGAGCAGTTTAGCAAGGTCGCCGTTCCGCGCGTCCGACAGATCGTAGGTTTGCGAGAACAGGAACGAATCTGTCGTCGGGGCATCGTCACATTAACGAGTCGGCCCTGAATAACCCACAACTTGTTGGGACAGAAGGATTCTTCGTCGCCCCGAAGCATTGTAAAATGCTGGTTCCTGGGTGCTGACCCGCTCAAAGCTGGTGTATTTCCATGGGACCCAAGCCGACAGTACCGAGCTCCGGTGATCTCTATCGCAGCCGCCTCGACCAGATCCTCGATCCGCGCCACGCGTTGTTCCGCCTGGCGGGTTTGATCGACTGGGATCGCTTCGATGAGGAGTTCGGCCGCTTCTATCGTCCGCTCGGACGACCCGCGAAGCCGACGCGCCTGATGGTCGGGCTGTCCTATCTCCAGCACACCTTCAACCTGTCCGATGAGGCGGTGGTGCAGCGTTGGATCGAAAACCCGTATTACCAATGGTTCTGTGGCTGCGAGTACTTCCAGCATGAGCTGCCGTGTGATCCGAGCTCGCTGACGCGCTGGCGCAAGCGGCTCGGACCCGACGGACTGGAGAAGCTGCTGGCGGCCACCATCCAGGCCGGGCTCGAGAGCGGCGCGGTGCGGCCCTCCAGTCTGGAGCGGATCAGCGTCGACACCACCGTGCAGCCCAAGGCGATCACTCATCCGACCGACGCCAAGCTCTATCTCAAGGCTCTCCTCGCCCTTGTACGGCAGGCCAAGCGGCACGGCCTCGAGCTGCGTCAGGCCCACACCCGTCTGGCCAAACGCGCCGCCGTGCAGGTCGGTCGTTATGCCCATGCCCGGCAGATGCGGCGCATGCGGCGCGAGTTGAAGCGGCTGAAGACCTATCTCGGACGCGTGTACCGCGATGTCGCCCGCAAAGTCGCCGGGGATGAGGTTCTCTCACGCCGGTTTGCTCCTCTGCTCGGCCTCGCAGAGCGCCTGCTGACCCAGGAGCGCACGAGCAAGAACAAGCTCTACAGCCTGCATGCGCCCGAGGTGGTGTGCATCGCCAAAGGCAAGGCGCATCGGCCGTACGAGTTCGGCGCCAAGGTCGCACTGGCGGTGACCAACCGCGAAGGGTTCGTGCTCGCCTCCAAATCGCTGGAGGGCAATCCGTATGACGGCCACACGCTCGGCACGACGATCGATCAGGTCGTGGCCATGACTGACGTGGAGCCCGCCCGCGTTTACGTCGACCAGGGCTATCGCGGGCATGACTACGCCAAGACGGATCGGGTGTTCATCACCCGGCAGCGGCGGGGTCTGACGCCGACGATCAAACGGGAACTGCGACGCCGGTCCGCGATCGAGCCGATGATCGGGCACATGAAGGCGCACGGGCGGCTGGGACGCAGTCACCTGCTCGGAGCAGCCGGCGACGCGATCAATGCGCTCCTCGTGGCGGCCGGGCACAATCTGCGGCTGATCCTGAACTGGCTCAGGCTTTTTGTCGCTTGGCTCGTGGCAGCCCTGCTGGGGTTATCCGCGCAATCGGATACTGCCCACGAACCCTGTAATCCAATCGCCGCCTGATCAAACGGCGTTGTTCAGGGCCGACTAACGAGTGTTGGACGGGGTTCGGGCGGAGAAGACCATAGATTTTAGATTTCAAGCGGCGAGTGACGCAGAGGCGATTTCCGCCCAGGTCTCAAAGGCTGCGGTTCGCGCCCCACGGTAGTCAGCTGCAGTCAAGCGATGGCGCCGCAGCTGGAATAGATTGCTGATCGGATCATGGATCGAGAGGAAGCGCTGGGCTTGTCCTGCTGACTTGAACCTTTTCATGATGCGCTCGCGTCGCCGGGTGGGCTGGTGAGAATTCTCTGCTCGGTTGTTTAACCCTTTATGCTGCCGGTGCTCGATGCTTAGGCCCATCTCCCGGCGAGCAGCGCCGTATGATCCAAGTTTGTCCGTGACCATCACCCGCGGGGTCATGGCATTCTTCTTCAGCAGCTTGCGCAGCAGGCGTTTGGCGGCCTTGCGGTCGCGGCGACTCTGGTAGGACATCCAGGACAAAGCCGTCCTGGTCCACGGCCCGCCAGAGCCAGTGCTTCTGGCCGGCGATGGTAATTACCACCTCGTCGAGATGCCAGCGATCACCCGGTCGAGGCGTGCGTCGGCGAATGCGATTGGCAAACTCCCGACCGAACTTCTCGGCCCAGCGTCGCACCGTCTCATGGCTGACCAGGATGCCTCGGGCCGCCAGCATCTCCTCCACCATCCGGAGGCTCAGGGGAAAGCGGAAGTACAGCCAGACTGTCAGGCTGATCACCTCGGCAGGGAAACGGTGGCGAGCGTAGAGCGAGGGGCGCGGCTTCTTCATACCGCCTCATACACAAGATCCCGATCACATCTCGTTAACGTGACGATGCCCAAAGCCTGCAGGTCCCTCGCAGCGGCTCACGCTCGTCCCGGCGCGGCGCGAGCAACCAGGCGATCTGGATCGAGAACCAGGACCCGGGTGAGGATCGACGAAGATGTCGATGCACTCAGCGCTGGGGTCTCCCCCGATGCCGCAGCGTCCGCGGCAAGGCTCACGCGCGGAAGGCTTCGGACCAGAGGCCCTCCATACCGCACGGTGGGTCCTTCTATCCGATGGAATTAGGAGCTATCGGTTGCTGTGTTTCCTGCTCAAGGGCTGTGACGGCGGTTTCGTTGGTTCGCCTCTCACGCTTTGGCTCAAACGATAATTCGGTGAATCTCGGCACCTCAATGGTGGTGTCGCCGCAGCCCACGACGGCATCGGCTGCCGTCAATCCCACCCCGAAGGCGAGGATAGGAAGGAGTGAGGATTTCATAAGCGAATCTCCAGCAAACGCGTGGTGTCGTCAATTCTCGCCTGAGACGCTGTCTCTGTTGCGATGGTTGGATCATGCGCCAGCTCGCGGCCCGATACTGTAATCTGCATCACAGCGAGATTAATCGGACTTCCTTCTGGAGCAGTGCCCTGCACACCGAAGGCACTCCAGCCGTGGCTGCAACATCCGCGCTGCGCGATACCCTGTCGAAAGAACTCCTCGGCGGCGCGGAATAAAGGATTGGCTGACGTGTCCTGAATGAGCAGCCCCGTGCCACAAGTTCGGACCAATCACAGAGGTGAGCCCCGTGGCTCATGCCGTTACCAGTGGCGAGGCAACGAGCGATGGCGTCGATGAAATGTGTCGATGGCCCCATTCAAGGGCTCCGTCTGCCGCGCCAAGCCTGCGTGGGGCTGCGGAAGCACGGCATTTCCACGCTTGACGAGCTTAAGGCAGTTGCTGAACGCCTCGAACGGCTTGAGCGGATCGGCCCCAAGACTGCGCAGGTGATCCGGCAGGCGTGAATGTCACGACGTCAAAGCTTGGCAATCCGTGTTCACGTAGCGGCTCAGCCAGCTTATCGTTGAACCTAGCCTAGTTCGCGGGGCGGCCAGCGCTCATCAACTCGAGCAGCGCTTCAAGCCGAGTCACCACGTCACTGATTTCCAAGAGTTGCTGCTTCTGTTCGACACTGGTTGATAGCAACGGAGCGACTGTGTCGGCTAACAGGCTCGGATCTCCGATCGACGGCAGGCCGAAACGGGCCTTGGGTCCCGGTGGAAGTGCAGAAAAGTCCACCCTGGCGTAGGTCTGGTACGCATCGAGAACAGCGCTCGAAAGAGCGGCTGCCTCCGTCGACTGGCCGCGCTCCTCCTCAATCGGCGTAACCTCTGCCGCCAGGAACCCGTCATTGGTCAGGCGAACGATGCCTGTTCGCTGAAGGCCGCTAAGGTAGACCTTGCGAACCCCGTCCACCTGTATATGACGATTTATCACACTCGCTGTGACGCCTACTGGATAGAGGGCTTCAAGAGTGTCGGGATCATTGTCGGCGCCACGCCTCTGGGCGACAACGAGTACGCGCCGGTCGCCGGCAAGAGCGCATTCCACGGCCTGCCGGGTTTTGTCGCGCCCCACGAAGATCCGCGCAACCATGTGCGGAAACAGTACGAGATCCCGCATGGGAATGAGGGGGATGCCCGGTCCGGCTGAAATAGGTATCGCAGCTCGCACGGAGGACGTAGTCGGCTGGGTCGCCTGGATCCTTGCGGCCAATACATTCCAGTCTCGAAAGCCAAGAATTCGAGCAACCAGCTCTTGGCTCTCGCTGTTGGTGAAGGACACAGATTTGGCGTGTAGCGCTTCACGGAGCGTTTTCGCCATAGCTTTAGCGTCGCGGAAATCGCGCATGGGATGATCCTCTGCATAAACGAACGGAAAACGTCAGGGGCTTGCGTTGCTGACCCGTTCGTTCGGGCAAAGGGAGCCTAGAGCAGCTCGATACATTCACCGTACCCCGGCAAGGGGCGCAAGCGGCAGGTTGTATCTACCGAGCACAAATTGTGCGCCGAAGGTTTGGGGCTTGTCAACCTTGGACTATGCAAGAGTCCGTTTCGGGTCAACCCTTCACCTTCCGGCCGACCTACGAACTCCGGCTCCTGGCCGCCGAAGCAGACCAAGTGCTTACGTCCCGGGAGTGCCAAATCCGACCTTTGAAAGTTACTGGCATTCAATTCCAGACCTGACGAGGTTGCCTTTCCCGTGAACCGCGATCCGGTGTGCCTCGCCTGCGCGCCGTCCGATGCATCCTGGCATGGAAGGGCAACTTCCGCTAACGTGCGCGGCCTACAGTCCCGCGCTGCGGTTGCCGGCATTGCATGCGCCGCTGGCAACGGTGTGCCGGGTTCGCTTCCAGCCAGCTTCGATGGGACGATAATATGAATGTTCTCGATGACGCGCCGTGGGGCAGCGATTGGGCCTGGAGCCTTCCGCTGATCCTGCTAAACGTGATCATCCACGTTTTCGGCCTTGCCTTCATCTATGATGGCTTCACGGTGCTCCTTCGGGAGGTCAGCCGCAGGCGGACATTCATGTTTCGGTTTGCCGTGGTGATGAACGCAGCGGTATTCCTGATCGTGGTACTGCATGGGCTCGAGGCGGTTACATGGGCACTCGCTTACCTCGCACTCGGCGCTCTCCCGAACGCGAAATCTGCAATGCTCTATTCGCTGGGAGCCATGACGGGTTTCGGCAGCGGCAACATCGCGCTGGCGCCTCACTGGCAGATGATGGGGGTCCTGCAATCCCTTGCCGGGGTTTTGCTGTTCGGCCTGACCACCGCTTTCATGTTCGCGATGTTCCAGGCCGTGTGGCCATCGCAGCAGCCGCCCGACGGTAGGTCAACCTCCACCGGATGATGCCGGTGGATCCGGCTCGAACAGGAGATTTATCCATCGCCGATTTTATTTGAATCAGGATGATCGGATGGACTTTCTTGATAACGAGGCGGCCTATTCGGGCTCGCCAATGTCACCTGGCAGGTCCGGCATTGCGACCATCGATCCGCGCGGGATCGGGTTGTCGGTGAGTTCGGCCTCGACGTAGTTGGGCGGCTGGGCGCCTGAAGAGCCCGACACGCAACCAGCGAGCAGGACCGACAGGATCAGGAAGAGTGGCAGTCTGAGGGGCATCGACTTCTCCTTTGCGGTTTCAGGGCGGGAACGAGGGATCGCGTGCCAAGGCGATCGATGTTGGGAAAACAAGAGTCCGACGCCGCCAGCCTTGAGCGCCCCACCTTCCGCCCTGGAGCGCTCATGCAGGCTCTTTCAGGAGCGGTTTGACTGCGGCCGGGCCAATCCGCTCCATGTCGGGCCATCCTCCCTCAGGAACTGTAGGCGGCAGAAAACTTACCGCGGCTCCCGGCATTCGGCGCAGCGTGTGCGAGGTTGGGGCAGCGTAGGCGCACCATCCCGCGGCAGCCATCATCGATGGAGTGGCCGCGGAGCGGAAGTAACTTACTGTAGGTGCAAGGCGGAACGGTCCTACGGGGACGTGTTCCGCACGCCTCCGATCCCAGCGCTTGCCGCAACGGCCACTCCGTAAACTACACGATGCTACATGCACGCCTTTGCGGCCGCTTGCTAACCTCATGGTTAGACACGCCCGTTCCTGCGCCGCGGGCAGCCTATCGTGTTCTGGGCTTGACGTCCGTAGCCGGCTCGAAGCCTGCATACAGGGGAAACTATTATGAAGAGAGCATTATCGAAGGCAATTCAGTTGGCTGCCGTCCTGACCTTGCTGTGCGTCGGCGCGCAGGCCCAGGACGCCATTCGGCAGCCGGGTCAGAAGCAGATCGGCAAGGTCAAGCCGGAGGTCGAGCCGGCGCTGATCGTCATGAATTCCGCAGGGGCAAAGCTCGAGGGCAACAGGCTCGTTCTCACGGGCATCGCTCCGAACTCCATCATCTTCGCCGACCGTCCCGTGCGCGCGGCGGGCCATGCCCTGACCGCACACCTCCTCGAGGAATGGGCCGTCGGTTCCGACAGCTTCGCCAAGGATCCGCCGAACGCGACCGTGTCGGTGTTCGACAAGGCCGGCTCCTCGGTGAAGGATGCGGTCGTCACCTTGAAGAACCCGAAGATGGAAGGCAGCCAGCTCACCTTCGACGTCGCGGTGCTGGAAGGAGATCTCGGCAATGCCGACGGTCCCGCCTCGGTGTTCATCGACATCATCGGCCTGCCGTTCACGCCGCTGTCGTTCGCCGGCATGGCGCGCCGGACCGCCTATCGGGGTGCGTTCTACGCCGGAGCGGCCGCCGCCACGGCCGGTGCCTACGGTTATTACCATCCGTACGCGCCTCTCTACCCCTACGCCTACCCGCCCTATCCCTACCGCCCCTACTAGAAACGGCGAGGCGTCGGCCGAACACCTTTAGGCGGGCAAAATGCCTGCCTTTTTGTGAATACCGCCGGCAGTGCCTCCCAGTGTCCGCAGCCCTGCTTCGGCCGACGGCTCCTGTCTGGGGCAAGGATGACTTACTTGTTGCGGTCCAGCTCGGCCTCGATCTCAGCCGCGAGTTCCCGCACCAGCTCGCGGTACTCGGTGCAGCGCGCCCCACTCACGGCTGAGGACGATCGTTCCCAGTGCACCAGGGCAGCCTGCGCGGCGGCGAAATCCTCGCAGAGGGACATGAAACTGTCGTCCGTCCGGGCCAACTCCTCGATGGCATGCCCCCGGTCCGGGAAGCGGGCGATGGCGGCCTGGACAGCGTGATACATGGTGCAGCCCCGTTGCCGGGTTTGGGCAGCGCGGTGGCGCTGTCTCACAATCGTCAGCATCGATCCATACCGTGCGCCTGGGGAGTATGTTACTGTAGGTTACGGGAAGAGGCGTCTCGTGCGCCCGCGGACAATGGACCGAATCATGCTCGGTGGAGGCGACGGCACTGTCAGTGCCTCGCCGCAGGTGCAGTCGCCGCCTGCGGCGGAAGACGTGCGCGCTCAGCTTGAGACACTCCTCACCAGCCCCGATCTCGACGCACCCGCGCGGGCCCGACGGTTCCTGCGCTATGTCGTCGAGGAGACGCTCGCTGGCCGCGCCGAGCGCATCAAGGCCTATGCCATCGGCACCGTGGTGTTCGAGCGCAGCGCGGACTTCGATGCCCAGAGCGATCCGGTCGTGCGCATCGAGGCCGGACGGCTGCGCCGGGCGCTGGAGCGCTACTATCTTTCCCATGGCCTGTCGGACCCGTTGGTCATCACCATCCCCAAGGGAGGGTATGTCCCGCACTTCGCCTTGCGCAATCCGCCGGCCGAGGAGGCCGATCCTGTCCCGGTCGCCGTATCGCCCAGGCCTCCAGTCGATTTGCCGCTACGACGCCGGAACCCCTGGCTCGCCGCGGTTCCCGCCGCTGTCGCCTTCGTTGCCTTCCTTGGTGGGCTTCTCCTGTGGAGTCCGTGGCGCGACGGCGCGTCCCGCACGCTCCAGGACTCGGCTCCATTGCCACCCGGCGGGCCGACCCTCGTGGTGATGCCGTTCGAGGCCCTGGGCGAGCCGTCGGCGAAGACCTACGCCGACGGCCTGATCGAGGAGGTCCTGAGCCAGTTCGCCCGCTTCAAGGAGATCACCGTCCTTGGGCGCGAGACATCGCGCAGCATCCCGCCGGGAGCGGATGCCGCCCGCATCCGCCGTGACCTCGGCGTCCGCTACGTGCTCGAGGGCAGCGTCCGGGCCGCGGCGCACCGCCTGCGCATCACGGGCCGGCTCCTTGAAGCAGAGACTGGCGCTGTCCTGTGGTCGCAGACCTATGACGAAGATTTGCAGGTGCGTGATCTTTTCACGACCCAGGATGACGTCGCGCGCAGGGTCGCCACCGCGGTGGCGCAACCCTACGGCATCATTCAGCGGGCCGACGGGACCCGGACCGGCTCCCGCCCGCCCGACGACCTCGAGGCCTATGCGTGCACGCTGCGGTTCTACGATTACCGGGCTGCCCTGACGGAGGAGAGCCATGCCGCGATCCGCACCTGCCTGGAGCGGGCCGTGGCGCTCCATCCGGATTATGCAACCGCCTGGGCGATGCTCTCTGTCCTGTACCTCGACGAGGACCGTTTCGGATTCAATCCGCGGACGGGGTCCGGCACCCCGATCCAGCGCTCGCTCGATGCCGCCCGGCGGGCGATCCGCCTCGATCCGGAGAACGTCCGGGCGCTGCAATCCCTGATGATGGCGCTGTTTTTCGCCCGGCAGCCCGCCGAAGCGCTGGAGATCGGCGAGCGGGCGGTGGCGCTGAACCCGAACGACACCGAGCTGCTCAGCGCGTTCGGGACTTGCCTCAGCCAGGCGGGCGCCTGGCAGCGCGGCGCCGAGCTGATCGAGCAGGCGCTCGCCCGCAACCCGGGCCACTCCGGCTACTACAGCGGCGTTCTGGCGGTCTATGCCTACATGCAGCACGACTACGCCCGCGCCGAGGGCCTGATCCGGCAGGCGGCGCTGGAGAAGTTCCCGCTCTACCATTTCGTCGCCGCGGTCATCTACGCCCAGCTCGGCAAGGCATCCGAAGCCGCCGAGGCCCGTGACATGTTCCTGCGCATGCGCCCGACCATCTTCGAGCACTGGGACGACGAGATGGCCAAGCGGAATTATCAACCACAGGATGCAGCCCATTTCGCCGAAGGTGCGCGCAAGGCCGGCTTCCCGGTGCCGGCGAGGACTGTTGCGGAAACGGCCCTCCAGGCGACCACTCACCAGCGCTGACCGCCTCCACCACCATGTAACCTACACGATGCTACAGGCGCGAGCGCTCCGCCGTTGCTAGCGTTCGGGCAGCGGGCATGGCGCCCCGGGGACTTCACTGACAGGTGCGTCGGAACACGGGGCCGCAAGTCGGGATCGCCCGCCGTGCCCGGCAAGTGTCGAGCAGTCCTCAGAACCGACACGCAACGGAGACTTGTCATGACGATGAAATTGACCCGCCGACAGGCGGCCATCGGTGCCTTGAGCCTGCTCGCCGGGACCACCATGAGCACAGGCAGCGAGGCCTATCTCGGCGAGCTGCTGGGCATCGACGACGGACTCGAGGACTTCTGGCTGGCAACCGACGCCTATGTCTACGGCTACCCGTTGGTCACCATGGAGATGACGCGGCGCATCATTACCAACGTGGCCGCCCCCGAAGGCACCCGGGCGCCGATGGGCCAGGTCATCAAGATGAGGCACTATCCGGATGCCGCGTTCCGCGACGTGACCGCGCCCAACGCCGATACGCTCTACACCACCGCCTTTTTCGACGTCGGCCAGGAACCCTGGGTCCTGAGCCTGCCGGATATGAAGGACCGATACTTCCTCATGCCGATGCTGGACGGTTGGACGAACGTCTTCCAGGTTCCCGGCAAGCGCACCACCGGCACCGGCGCCCAGACCTATGCCATCACGGGGCCCGGCTGGACCGGCACGCTGCCGGCGGGCGTCAAGCAATACAAGTCGCCCACCAACATCGTCTGGCTGCTCGGCCGCATCTACTGCACCGGCACGCCGGAGGATTACGCCGAGGTGCATGCGCTCCAGGACCAGGTCAAGCTGATGCCGCTCAGCGCCTACGGCAAACCGTACACGCCGCCTGCCGGCAAGGTCGACCCTTCGATCGACATGAAAGCCGCCGTGCGTGATCAGGTGAACCGCATGGACGCGGTGGCCTACTTCACCCTGCTGGCGCAGTTGATGAAGGCCAATCCGCCCACGGCGGCCGATGCCCCCGCCCTCGCAAAGTTCGCCCGGATCGGGCTCGTCCCCGGCCAGGATTACGACGCCAGCAAGCTGCGTGCCGATTTCGCCAAGCGCATTCCCGAGATCGCCAACGACCGGATCATGATCCAGTTCAAGATCAACAAGGATGTCCACGATACTGACGGCTGGAGCTTCACGACGAAGACCGGCATCTATGGAACCGACTACCTGATGCGGGCCCTCATCACGGCGATCGGGCTTGGGGCCAACCGGCCGCAGGACGCCGTCTATCCGACCTCGCAGAAGGACGCCGAGGGTAAGGCCTATGACGGGGCCAACAAGTACGTCATGCGCTTCCCCAAGGGCGAATTGCCACCGGTCGAAGGCTTCTGGTCGCTGACGATGTATGACGGCGCCTATTTCTTCGTGCCCAACCCGATCAACCGCTATTCGATCAGCCCACGCCAGAATCTGAAGACGAACCCCGACGGCTCGGTCGATCTCTACATCCAGAAGGATTCGCCGGGACCGGACAAGGAATCGAACTGGCTGCCGGCGCCGGCCGGCAAGTTCATCCTGATGTTGCGGATGTACTGGCCGAACGAAAGCAACCCGTCGATCATCGACGGCACATGGACCATACCGCCGGTCCGAAAAGCCGGCGATCGGGCATAGCCGGCCGCCGATACCTGCCATTCAAGCCACAGGAGGAAATGATGATGAGACGCTTGCTCACGTTCTCCGTCCTCACCCTATGCGCAACGACGGCCATGGCCCAGGTCGGGCCACCGACCTCCCAGCGAACCTGCTCCGCCAACCGCCAGCTTGTCATGAAAGACGGTGCGGTCGTCCTCGACACCGGCGCCTCCACCTACGCCCGCTTCGTCAAGAACGGCTCGGAATGCCTCGTCGACCAGTTCCCCGAACCGGCATGGGTTCCGAGCTCCAACAACCCGCAATGCTTCATCGGTTACCGGTGCCGGGACGGGTCCGACGATTTCTGATCGGATCGAAGTATCCCTAGGATCGCGGGTGGCCCACACCTGCGATCCTGCAACGGTTGTCGTCAAACTACCTCCCTAAGGACGATCATGCCAACTGCTGCCCTGAGAATTCGACGTGCCGTGCTCGCGTCGCTTGGCGCGATGCTCGGAACGGCGGCAACCGCATGGGCCGCAGATCTGGATCCCACCCGGGTTCCCGCCGTCGAGGCGCTGCCCATGCCGCGCGCGTGGACTTACCGTTTCACGCCCTATAGTTGGCTCACGGCGTTGAACGGTACGTCGGCCGTGCGCGGGCGCTCGGTGAAGGTCGATGCCAGCTTCGCCGACATCGTCGAGAACAGCGACATGCTCGTGGGCCTGATGGGTGACCTCGAGGCGCGCAACGGTCCGATCGCGTTGCTGGCCAACGTGGCCTGGACCAAGATCGGGGTCGAGCGCGGCGATGTTCGCAGCCGCTCGCTGGCGCCCGACATGACCGGAACCCCCGGCACGTCCCTCGGCCTCGACATCGAGATGGCCATCGCCGAGGTCGGTGCCGCGTACGAGGTCGTGCGCTTCGGGGCCGTGGCTTTCGACTTCCTCGGCGGTGCACGGTATTGGTACCAGGAGGCAGACCTCTCGCTCAATGTGACGGCCGCGGTCCAGGTCGGCGACCTCGAGGTGGCGGGCACCCGGGCTTTTGCCCGCTCCGGATCCGTCGACTGGCTCGACCCGATGATCGGGGCACGGATGCGCTACACGGTGGCGCCGGGTCATGAGCTCTGGTTGCGCGGCGACATCGGCGGGTTCGGGATCGGCAGCGACGTCTCCTGGCAGGCGATCGGTGCCTATGGCTTCGAGTTCGGCACCTATCAGGGCATCACCTTCTCGGGCGTGATCGGCTACCGGGCGCTCTATGTCGACTATGTCTAAGGCGAGGGGCAGCAGCGCTATGAGTTCGACGTGCTCCCGCACGGGCCCGTCCTCGGCATCAGCGCTCGGTTTTGAATGGCGGCCGCTGCCTCGGGCGGCACAAGTGGATTCTGTCCCATGATCTCTCCAAGTACGACGAGACTTGCCGCCGCCCTCCTGGCAACCATCCTCGTGCCGGTCTCTGCCCACGCCGGCCCATGTGCGGCCGACATCGACCGGGTTCAGGCCCAGGCCGATGCCCAAATCGATGCGACGGCAGGCCGTGGTCGCCCGGGAACCGAGAGCACGGCGGCTACCGACCACCGCGAGCCGACACCGGAGTCGATTGCCCGCGCCGAGCAGCGCCTGGATGGTGCCACCGCGGGCCAGACCGCCCTGGCGGCGCTTGCCCAGGCTCGGCAGGCCGGCGCGGCGGGCGACGCGACGGCCTGTGAGAAGGCCCTGGGCGCCGCCCGCAATGCGTTGGGTCGCTGATGCAGGTGCATTTGATCATGCCATGCAAAGCACCGCGCCCTGTCGACCCGACCGGAGCTCCCTTTGCTCTCCGATAAGGTGAGGCCATGCCATCGCGCCGTCATCCCAAGGTGAGAAGCGGCCTGGTGTTGGGCCTGACCCTTCTCGGGCTCTACGGTCTGCTGGCCTACGTGGCCCTTCCATCGGCATGGTCGCATTACGAACACCAGCGTGGCCTCGAAGGTCAGCCCATGCTGACCCACACGGTTCAGGGCATCCCCGGCGACCCCCTGAATGTCGGTCTGGTCGGATCCCAGGAGGATATCGTGCGCGCTATGCACATTGCCGGCTGGCACCCGGCCGACCCGATCACGTTCCGGACCAGCCTTGCAATCATCGACAGCGTAATCCTCGATCGCCCGGATCCGGATGCTCCGGTCAGCCCCCTCTTCTACAAAGGACGACGGGAGGATCTCGCGTTCGAGAAGTCGGTGGGCTCGAGCGCCGACCGTCGGCACCACGTCCGGCTCTGGAGGGTGCTGGAGCGCGGGCAGGAAGGCCGCCCCGTCTGGCTCGGGTCGGCGACCTTCGACCGCGGCGTGGGCCTGAGCCGATACACGGGTCAGGTCACCCATCACATTAATCCGGACATCGATGCGGAGCGTGATGGCTTGATCTCTGACCTCGTGCAGGCCGGGATTGTCGAAGAGCGCTATCAGGTGTCGGGGATTGAGCCGACGCTGAGCGGACGTAACTGTGAGTGCGATCCCTACTCCACCGATGGGGAAATCTGGGTGGCTGTCCTCGTCGTCGGACAAAGGCGTTCGCAGCTGCCCGACACCTTGCTCAGCCCCGCGCTCATTGCGGCGAAGGATGCGGTCAGGAAGGCCGTCATGGGGTCATTGCCGCAATGAAAGGGCGGCGTCCCGGCCGGTGGACCGTGGCCATTGTCTTTGCCGCGTGTTGGCAGGCGATGGAACGGCGACCAAGTAGCGGCGGGACGACCGGGATCCCTATGACAGCGTTGTCCCGGGGGATGCTTCCTCGAAACAACGGCACAGGTGCTTCTCGCAGCCGAACTCGTCCTCGATCAGGACCTTCGATGACTTGTGCTCGGCGCATCGGGCCTCGACCATCTCCCAGACCAATGACTCGGCCGAGGTCCGTCTTGGCGAGCCGCCGACAAACTCCTCATCGCAATAAATCAGCCAGCCCAATTGGCTGCCGACGAGCTTGTAGGTGGCGTGAGAGTCCGGCAAGGACGGCCTCAGGAGTTCGGAGAACGGCAGGCGGAAGACCACCTCGCCCGCCTCGTTCTCGACCTCGATGGCATTGCCCCGGTGATCGTGGCCGTGGGCTACGAACACGAGCTTGAGGGTTTGGGCCGCCCGTACCACGGCGCTCCAGGCCGTCTCCACATCCGGGTAATCGAGGCCAACGCCGTCGTGACTCATCCTTCGATTGTTGCCGTGGACGTGAAGGTAGAAGCGCGGCATTGCATCCCTCGCGGCTCACCAGAAAACGGCAGAACCAACGCTGTCCGAAATGATCTCAGTTTTTTCCCGGACCACAAGGGAGCATCAGGGAAGTTGAGGCGCCAGGGGAAAGTCGCGCAGGGACCTATTCAGCATGTCGCGCACTTCTTCCCATGGTTAAGTGTGGCCGGGCGTCATCAGGTTGGCGACCTTCGCCTTGAGCCGTTGCACGCTCTTCTTGGACGGACTCGCGCCCAGATACGGTCGGCCGTTCGCCTTGCCCCGACGGCAAAGTCGAGATCATGCTCCGGCCGGAGCAGCTCAGTCTGACGGCGGTTGCAGCGAAGGAGGCCGACGAGAGGCGCGACGGCTATGGCCAGGTCACCGCGATCGAATTCGGAGGTGCGACCTGCCTCATCAGCATCAGCCTCACCCGACGTCAGGTTCTTGATCCATTATCTCCCCAGGCGATCGTTTTCAAAAGCGCTGGAGTTGGTCTGCCCCCGATTGGCTCCGCGATGCGCATCGTTGTCACCGCAAGGGCTCACATCCTCAGCTAATTAGGAGTATGTCCGGCCGTAGAATCCCCCCTTCAACTGCGATTCATGACAGAAGCGCCAAAAAAGGTTCTCCTTGATCAGAGCCGTGTCAGATAGTCGCTTGAGATCAAAGCAATCATGAGCACTATGCTGAGGACTCCCGCGACTGCAGCGAGACGGACAAGTCCGCTCACCTCGCGCAGGTGCATGAAGAACCAGAAGATCAGAACCGCCTTGGCAAATCCGATACCGATGTTCGCGACCGGCTTGAACGCACCCAACGGCAGAAAGCTCGCCGTAAGCGTGAGCCCCAGAAGCACCATGAGCGCGATCCAGACGAGGACGAAAATGCGTGTATGCGCTGTCATCGCAATCACCGGGCAAGATAGAAAATCGGGTAGATGAAAACCCAAACCACGTCGATGAGATGCCAGTAGAGCCCTACGAGTTCCACGGTCACGGCTCGGCGTGGGAGAGGCGTTTCGGAACGCGCGACACGCCATGCCAGCACGGACACGAGGGCGATGCCGATCATGAGGTGAAGTGCATGCAGACTGGTGCCCACAAGATAGAAGTTGAAAAAGAGCTGCTCACCCGGCTTCGACAGGGGATTTAGCCCGCCCGAGAACGGCATGAGGCCTTCGCGGTACTCTTGATAATATTCGACGCCTTTGATGGTCAGAAAAGCGAGCCCGAGAGCCATCGTCAGGCAGAGCCGGATGACGACTGCGCGCCGCTTTGCTTCGCGGGACAGCTGGACGGCGAGCGCCATCGACAGGCTGGACGTCAGGAGAACTGCGGTGTTGAAGCTGCCGAGCCATAGGTTCAGCTGCTGTGCGGTTTCCGAGGCCTCTTGCGGATGCAGGACTCGGACCACGTAGACGGCAGCCAGAAAGCCACCGAACAGCATGATCTCAGTCGCGAGAAAGATGTACATGCCCAGAAAGTCGGCCTCCCGCTGCTGGGCTGCCTCTAAATAGGGTGAATGGACAGCGGGCTGGTCACTCACGGCTCATCGGGTCCCTGATTGGATAATCATAGGGCGGTCTCGTCACGATCGGCATCTCGGCAAAGTTCTGCTTCGGCGGAGGCGACGGAACCGTCCACTCGAGGCCGGTCGCACCCCAAGGGTTCGGGCCTGCGGGCTGGCCATGCCGGAGGGAGTAGAGGAGATAGATGAAGGGAAGCAGATAGCCCACGGCGAGGATGCTGGCCCCGGCCGAGGACAGAACGTGCAGAACCTGGAATTCCGGCGGATACACGTGGTACCGCCGTGGCATGCCGAGATAGCCCAGGATGAACTGCGGAAAGAATGTCAGATTGAACCCGAGAAAGATCAGGGCCGCCGTGATCCTGCCCCAGGTGATGTTGTACATGCGCCCGGTGATCTTAGGCCACCAGAAGTGCAGAGCGCCGAAAAACGCCGTCACTGCCCCTCCCACCATGATGTAGTGGAAGTGAGCAACGACGAAATAGGTGTCGTGAACGTGCACGTCGACGGCGATCATCGCCAGCATGAGCCCGGTGAGCCCCCCGATCACGAACAGACCGATGAACCCCATGGCGAACAGAAAGGCCGGATCCAGGGAAATCGAGCCCTTGTAGAGCGTTGCGATCCAGTTGTAGACCTTGATGCCCGACGGCACCGCGACCGCGATGCTCAGGAAGGAGAACACGGCGCTGGCATACATCGACTCGCCTGCGACGAACATGTGGTGGCCCCAGACGAGGAACCCGATGACCGCAATCGCCACGCTCGAATAGGCGATGAACCAGTATCCGAAGATACGTTTGCGAGCGGCTGCGGTCACGAGTTCGCTCAACACCCCGAAGGCCGGAAGCACCATGATGTAGACGGCCGGGTGGCTGTAGAACCAGAAGAGATGCTGGTAGAGCAATGGGTCGCCCCCCAAGTCCGGATTGAAGATGCCGATGCCGAAGACTCGCTCCACACAGACGAGGATGAGCAGCATCGTCAGCACGGGCGTCGCCAGGACCAGGATGATCGCCGTCGCATAGAGCGACCAGACGAAGAGCGGCAGGCGCGACCAGGTCATTCCGGGGCAGCGCAGCTTGTGCACGGTAACGATGAAGTTGAGGCCCGTGAAGATCGACGAAAATCCGACGACGATGACGGCGAGGAGAGCAGAAACGACGTAGCCGTTGGCGAACAGAGTCGAGAGCGGCGTGTAGAAAGTCCAGCCCGTATCGACGCCGCCGATGACCACGGCATAAAGCGTGAACATGCCGGCCAGGACATACAGATACCAGCTCGCCAGATTGATCCTGGGAAAGGCGAGATCCTGCGCCCCGATCATGAGCGGGATGAGGAAATTGCCGAACGTGGCTGGAATCGACGGAATGAGAAAGAACCACACCATGACGACGCCGTGGAGCGTAAAAGCGCGATTGTAGCCCTCGTTCGACAGAAGATCCCCGCCCGGCGTCGCCAGATCGAGCCTTATCAGAGCAGCCGCGATTCCCCCGACAAAGAAGAAAGCCGTAATCGAGTAAAGATAAAGGACGGCGATCCGTTTGTGGTCGGTCGTGGTCAACCATGACCATAGGGTGTAACCGGCCCGCAGGTAACTGATCCGTTCGGGCGATGTTTCCAGAGTGGCACCGACAGTCACTTCACTCTCCACGAGGCTTGCCGAAGAGATTTGATGTAGGCGACCAGTTGAATCACCTCATCCTCTCCCAGGACATTCTTGAAGGTCGGCATGATGGGCTCGTACCCGGCCGCAATCTGCTTCTGAGGCAGAAGAATGCTGTCTTGGATGTATTGCTCATCGGCGATGACCGTCTCGCCGTTCGCGAGTGCGACGGAGCGTCCGTAGAGACCGGCGAGATCGGGAGCGTGGACTCCTGCGGATGGAGCGTGGCACCCGCTGCAACCATACTTGCGAAAGAGGACGTCGCCCAAGGCGGCAAGCGAAGTGTCGACGCCTGAACGGGCGAGCCAGGCGGCATACTCGTCTGCCGTCAGCACATAGAATTTCCCTCCCATCACCGAATGGTCGGTGCCGCAGAACTCGGCACAGGTCATCCAGTAGACGCCTGGCCTTTCCGCCTTGAACCACAGGGAGGATACCCTTCCCGGCACGACGTCCTGTTTCACGCGCAGCGCCGGGACATAGAAGCTGTGAATCACGTCCTGCGAATTCATGACCAAGCGCACCGGCTGGCCGACCGGAACATGCAGCTCGTCGATTTCGCGTTCGCCGCCGGGGTGCTGCGCCTTCCACATCCATTGTTTGGCGACAATGAAAATGTCGAGACTGTCAGGCGGCGCATGGTTGAGATCGAAGTAGAGCGCGGTCGACCAGACATAGAAACCGAGCGAGGCCAGGAACGGCAGAACCGACCAAGAGACCTCGAGCCAGACCTTTCGATCCGGCGCGTGCTGCCGATCAACCGACTTACCACGGCGGTATTTGATAGCGAACACGAAGATCAGCAACCCGACTGGAATGGCCAGCAGAGCGACAAGGACCGTGAAGGCCAGGATGAAAGTGTCAACTTGAGCCGCATGGCCAGAGGCTTGCTGCGGCCAGATTTCGAGAGAGCCGTTCATGGCTTCCCTCTCTGGGTCATCCGCTCGCGGCGCCAGGCCATCACGATACCAACCGTCAGAGCGAGTGCCGCCGCAGTTCCGGCGACCTGCACAAGACGGGTGACCAGCAGCGTATAACGCCCCGTATGTGGGTCGTAGTGATAGCAGAGAAGGATCAGGCGCTCTCCAAGACTGCCCGCCTTGCCGCCCTGCGCGGAAACGATGGCTGCCCCGAGTTCGTCCGGGTCAGGCGCCAAGCCATAGATCCATCGAACAAGGCGCCCCTCCCGAGTCAGGACGGCAATGGCAGCTGCATGGGCGAACTGATGGAGATCCGGATCGTAGGCGTAGCGATATCCCAGTGCGTTCATAATGGACGCTACCGCCCCTGCGGTGCCAGTCAGAGCGTGAAAGTTCCTTGGTTGCTCTCCTGTCTGCCGTGCTTGAAGCGCCGTCAGGGAAGCGGCGGCGTCCAGCGGAGTTTCGCGCGGATCGATACTGAGGGCGATCACGACGAAATCGGGACTGCGTGGCTGACCGGCCACCGCATCACCCAGTCCCCCCAGCGTCACGCCGCAGATATTGGGACATTTGTGCAATACAGGAGCGAGGACAATGGGGCGTCCGTCCGCAAGGGCCTTCAGGTCAGTCGCATGTCCTGCTTCGTCCTGAAAAGAGAGATCGGTTGGTATCAGCGCACCCGGCTCGGAGTCGATCGTCACGGCTGCGAACGGGTCGAACGAAGAAGCATCGCCAGGAGGCGAGGCAAGGCAGATGGAGAGAACGATGACGGGAAGACCGACCCACTGTCTCATGGGGGTGCCTCGATCGACGGAGCGCCGAGATCGGGCCGTTCCTGCGGCATCACCCGCTGCAATGTCCGGGGCTGTGTGCCCTCGGGCTGCTTCGCCGATACCGTTCGATCGCGGGCACTTGCACTCTGCTCATCGGGATCAGGCCATCCATGAGCGGCAAGCAGTTCCATGGCGCGTTCGATCGGGATGCGAACCCGCCCGCGCTCCGACGTCCCGCCGTAGCCGCTGAGGCGCGTGTGCGCGGCTTCCTCCAGAGCCTTGCGATCAGCCTGTGGAGTAATCTGCAGGCGCGGCTCGGGCGGGATCAGGATTGCACGCGAAACCGCCGAAATCGACGCTGTGTCTTCGCGATCTAGCAGGACGAAAAGGATGCCTCCAACGAAAGCGCCCGACGCGGCAATTGCTGCGATCAAACCGATGATGACGTAAACGATGCTCCGGACGTTCACATCCGTCGCTTCGTACCCCTGGCCGCGCATATCGGCAGGGATTTCCTCCGGCGCGCTCCGCTGCGTTCTGACCTGTCCGACCTCCGTGTGGCGCGCGCTCACGCTGGACGACACCCCGTGAAGTTCTTCGTCGCGGGTTTGGACGGCGTCGCCCGAGGCCGAAATGCGCTCAGGGGGCTCTTGCATGGCGTCCGCTCCCGGATCTCTTTGGCATTCGTCCCGCGATCCGCAGGCGCAGCGCGGCAGACCACGCGGACACGAAGACTGCGCCCATGCCGGCGAACGCGATCAAGAACAGGCTGCAATCGAGAAAGCTTGTTCCTCGGCCATCAGCAGGAATAACGAGCCAAGCACATTCGAGAGCCTTGGCTCCAAGAATCGCATAAGCAAGGACAAGAAGGACGCGTGGCCGCCGCAAAATCGGAGGCAGGACAAGAAGTGCTGCGACGAGCGCATGAATGAGAGCGAAGATCCAGAGCATGCCGCCCCAGAAGCCTCGCGCCCGTTCGATGTACCAGTGGATCAGTGGCGGGAAGTCACTCGACCAAATGATGACATACTGCATGTATGAAAAATATGCCCAGAGAAGGACAGCCGTGAGCAGGATACCGCCTAGGATCGGAGGCGATCGGATCCGACTACCTGAGGAGACCAGGGCTACGATGATGATGCCGGAGACCGCAATGCAAGCCTGCACGGACAAGGCATACAGACCAAAGCCGGACGAGCGGAAATCGGGATCGAGCGTCATGAGCCAATCGGTCGTGATGATGCTCCCGCCCAGTACGAAGAGAATAAGACCGAGACACGATACCGGTATGGACCAAGTCCGCCGACGGATCAGCAGTGCCGTCAGGACGAACAGGAGCGCGAACCACAGCACTGTCCTCCCGGCGAAAGACAAGGTCGAGAGATAGGCAGCCCGGAAGGCCGTTTCCTGTTCCTGTCCTGTCCAGGGATAGAGAACGCGCATGCCGACGAGCACAGGGACGAATGCGAGCGCCGCAATCGGGGCCAAGAGGCACGCCGCTTCGGTTGCGATCATCATCTCGATATCCCATGCACCGGGGATGAGACGCATCATCATCAGGAGCATCAGAGCCGCCATCGGCACGCTCGTCCAGAAGAAGGTCGCAGCCAGCCAGCCATGCATCGCGGGGGCGAACCAGGCAATGAGCAGGACGAGAACGCAGATCAGAACGCCGCCGAGGCCAAGCGCGCGGGTGGCCGGGCCGACTCTGCGAGCCCGCTCTTGAGGCACGGAGGACGATGAATGGCTCATCCTGCTCCTCCCTGCCCTGTGGGCGGCTCCCGCGAGCGCAGCCTCAGAGCATCCAGATCCTCAGGCGGAAGTTGATCGGCGCGTGCACCCTGGCTCACCTGCAGCGCGCGAATATAGGCCGCAACCGCCCACCGATCCGCAGGCGGAATGCGATTGGCATAGGCATACATCACGCCATATCCGTCCGTGATCACGTCGAACACATGCCGGGATGGGAGATTGCGCAAGCGCTTCGAGTGAAAGCTCGGCGGCTGAGGAAAGCCACGGCTCGAAACCAAGCCATGCCCATCCCCGGCATAGCCGTGACAGGGTGAGCAATATATGTCGAACCTCTCCCGCCCGCGCGCCAGCAGTGCGGCCGTCATCGGCGGCCTCTCCCGGTATGGTAGACGCCACGCAGGATCGTCACGTGCAACCGCGCCGGGAGGGGGCAGCTGCATCACCTTGTTGTCCGAGAAAAGCGTCGCCTCGCCATAAGGATCGTAACGCGGCTGTTCCGCCATCTCGTCGCGGCATCCAATCACCACACCGGCCAAACCCACACATAAACCGAGAATTACCAGGCTGCGGCGATCTCTCATTCGGACGCTCCCGTCAAAGGAACGTCCTGAACCTGCTCAGGACCGAGACTTTGAAGGAAGTCCCGAATGCGATGAGGGTCGAACTGCTCGTCATTGCTAAAAATGACGAGGAAGAACCGGTCCAGCGATGCCGTATCGAACCGGTCTGCTACGAACAACGGATGATGCAGGCGCGGTAGCCGATTGAGGATGAGCATTGCGCCGATGCCGGACAGAACCGCGAACAAGACGAGCAACTCGAACGCGATCAACATAAACGCCGTAGGCGCCACGATCGGGCGTCCACCGATATTCAGGGAGTAGTCAAGGTTCGTGTAGACCTGCATGCCGTATCCCACGGCCACACCGAAGATGCCGCCTGCGAGAGTGGCAAGCGGAACCCGCCGATCCGCAAAGCCGATCTCTTCCGCGAGCCCCTCCACAGGAAAGGGCGTGAACGCATCTAGGCGACGGTATCCACGCTCGCGCGCCTGCCGTACGGCGTTCTTGAGCACCTCGGCGCTCTTGAACTCCGCCATGACACCGTAGAGCCCTTGTGACTGCCCGTGATATGACAGTGGTTCAAGCATGACCGGAGGTCCTCTCCGCATCAGGTCGTACAACGGACGGGCGATCCTTGGTCTGACTTTCGTAAAATGTCTCCTTGATCTCGAACGCCGAGATCATCGGCAGGAAGCGGACGAGAAGCAGGAATGGAACGAAAAACACGCCCATCGTTCCAGCATAGAGCGTCCATTCCCAGACGCTGACATCGTAAAGGCCCCAGGAAGACGGCAGATAATCCTTGTAGAGCCCCGTCACGATCAGCATGTAGCGCTCGAACCACATGCCGACCGCAACCGACAAACTGATGAGAAAGAGGAGCAGCGGGCTCGTCCGTGCACCGCGCAGCCAGAGAAGCTGCAGGGGCAGGAAATTGCAGACGATCGCCCCCCAATAGCTGAACGCGTAGGCGCCCGTGAAACGATCCCAGAGCGTTTCGAGCTCGTAACGCTCTCCACCGTAATACGTGGCGTAGATTTCGATGACGTAGCCATATGCGGTCATCAGTCCCGTCGCGAGCAGAAGCTTGGCAAGAAGATCCAGATGCTGGACAGTCACTAGGTTCTGAAGATGAAATGCATGCCGCAGAACGATCGCAATCATCGAGACGACCGCGAAGCCCGAAAAGGCGGCGCCGAGGACGAAATACGGCGGGAAGACCGTGGAGTTCCAGCCGGGAAGCGGCCCGGCTGCGAACAGGAGCGAGATCTCCGAATGGACTGAAACGACGAGCGGAACCGCAATGGCTGCCGTCAAACGGTAGACCTGCCGCCACCGGGCCCAGTGGATCGCCGATCCGCGCCAGCCGAGGGCCAAGAGGCCGTAGAACACCTGCCAGAAGCGGGTCTTGGCCCGATCACGGGATGCGGCGAGATCCGGAACGGTCCCGATGTACCAGAATAAGACCGACACCGTGAGATAGGTGAGCACCGCAAAGAAGTCCCAGGTCAGGGGGCTCCTGAACTGCGGCCAGATGTTCATCGTGCTCGGATAAGGCGCCATCCAGTAGAACCGCCAGGGACGCCCGAGATGAAGGATCGGATACAGCCCCGCACAGGTGACGGCGAAGAGGGTCATGGCCTCGGCAAACCTGTTCAGGGCATTGCGCCAAGGCTGGTTCAGCAGGAGAAGCATGGCGGAAATCAGCGTTCCGGCATGTCCGATTCCGAGCCACCACACGTAGTTCGAGATCGCGATGCCCCAATTGACCGGAATGTTCAGTCCCCAGATGCCCACGCCCCTCCAGAACAGCACGCCTGCCGAGATGAAAAACAGGAGGAGAAGTGCCAGAGCGATGCCGAAGGCAATCCACCAGTTGCGCCAGCGCGGATAGTTCAGCGGAATGCCGACGACTTCCTGGGTGATTTCAGCGTAGCGACTGTGTGACGACGCTGTTCGGATGGAGACATCCTGGGTCATCGCCCTACCCCTTCTCGGAGCCGCCATCCGGCGGCTCGTCTTCGATCCTGGCCAAGTAGGTTGTTCTCGGCCAGGTGTTGACCTCTTCAAGCAGGCTGTAGTCGCGGGATGATGTTTTGCGTCGGCTCACGACCGTTTCAGGATCCATTACGTCGCCGAACACGATGGCGCTGGTCGGACAGGCCTGCTGACATGCGGTCTGGATCTCTCCGTCGCGGATGGGACGTCCATCGATCTTGGCCTGGATCTCGGCGGACCGGATCCGCTGGACGCAGTAAGTGCATTTTTCCATGACGCCCCGATCACGAACGGTCACGTCTGGATTGCGCAAGGCCTGAATCTCTGGCGGATCGCTGCCAGTCAGGTCGAACCAGTTGAACCGGCGCACCTTGTAGGGGCAGTACGACGAACAGGTTCTGGTGCCGATGCAGCGGTTGTAGACCTGCTGGTTCAGACCATCCGGGCTGTGGGTGGTCGCGTTGACGGGACACCCCATCTCGCAAGGTGCCTTCTCGCAATGCATGCACGGCACGGGCTGGAAGACGGTTTTTGGATTCTCAGGCGGCCCCTGGTAGTAACGGTCGACACGCAGCCAGAACATCTCCCGGCCCATCGCGACCTGCTCCTTCCCCACCATCGGAATGTTGTTTTCCGCCACGCAGGCCACCACACAGGCGTTGCAACCGATGCACAGGTCCGTATCGATCGACAAGCCCCAGGATGGGCTTTCATAATGCTGAACCGGATAGATGGTCTCCTTTCGCGTCTCGCCCACTTTCCGCTTTTTGCTGTGGCGCCCGTCGACACGTGCGTCTCCCGCAGGCACGAAGCGCACCATATCGCGACCTTCGAGCGCAAAGTGAAGCTGCGTGGAGGCCAGCTGCCAAACCTTACTGGTACGGGTCAGTCCTGCTCCACCGGACTGCCAAGGGTCAGCAACCGTACGAATGCGGTAGGCATCGTAGCCCGCCCCCTCCATCACTCGCCCGATCGGTCCGCGACCATAGCCAAGGAAAACCGTGACCGTTCGCGGCTCTTGGCCCGGCATGACCCATGCGGGGCCGGCGACCGAACGTCCCGGGACCTCGAGCCTGACCTCGTTCCCGGTCTCGATATGGAGCTCCTCTGCGAGGGCTGGACTGACGAGAATGACATTGTCCCATGTCACCTTCGTCAGAGGCTTCGGCAATTCTTGAAGCCACGCCAGATTTGCGAAACGCCCGTCCCAGATCGTAGGATCGGGCTTGACGACGACCGTCAGCCCCTCGCCTCTTGCCGCGCGTGCAACGGCCGGGGCGGTGTCGACGATGGGCTGGACTGCAATCTCTGCCGGAGCACTGTCCGGGACGAACCCCGCGACAAGTGCGGAATTCCAGTGCTCGTCGAATGCGTCGTTCCAGAACTCGCGCCAGGTCTCGACCACTACCGCGCGAGCCTCGGCGAAGACATCACCGAGGCAATTCTGCAGCATGACATGCCGGGAGCGGCCGCCGAAAGAGAAGCCGATCAGCGGCTGGAGGATCGTGGCGAGTCCATTGACCGCACGTGCGTCGCTCCAGGTCTCGAGGTCATGCTGCAACGGGGCATGCCACTGGCAAAGAGCCGCGGTCTCGTCGAAGTAGAGACCGGAATGGAACCGCATCTCGACCCGCTCCGCCGCACCCGTGAAATCCAAATCGGCCGGAGCCGTATAGGCCGGATTGCAATCGAGGATCGTCAGAGACGAGACCTCGCCGGCTTTCATTCTCTGGACGAGATCCTGGAAGGTTGCGGCTTCGTCCGGCGGTTGAAGGAGGCTTGGCTCGGCGAGAACGAGAGTCGCTCCGATATTCCCGAGCTTCGCGTTGATGAACAGACCCAGGGCCTGCACCGCAGGAGCGTGCTGAGATCCGACGGCCACAAGGCACTGTCCACGGTGGGCATCGAGAGCAGCTGCGGCGCTCTCGATCCATCGACGCTCTTCCTCGCCGAGAGGAGGCGCAGGCTCGGAAGACATGCCCAACCGTGCGGCAAGCGCGGCAGCAAGCGTGGAGATCCTGTCAGGCCGGGCGATGATACGTCGGCCCGCCATGACGCCTGTGAGCGACGGCGTGGGCTCGGCCATCCAAATCGCGCAAGATCCTTCACCCCGCTGCGCCGACTGACGTCGTTTCGTCCAGCCGCGCGCGTGATAGGTCTGCTTCGGGCCAGGGCCCATGACATCATCGTCGAGGCACACAACGACTTCGGCCCTGTCCAGGTGGAGGCGCTGTTCCAGCCTGCGGCCGAAGACGAGCCGCGCCGCTTCGATGCGGCTCTCCTCACTCACAGGCTCATGGATGTACCAGCGGGCCTGGGGCCAGCGCCGCATCAACAGGTTCAACTGACGGCCCATGGTCGGCGAACTCGTGGCGCCGGTCAGGAGGCAGAAGCCTTGTCCCGCGGTCGCATCGAGGCGAGTGGCCTGGGACACCAGCATCGCATCGAGCCCGGACCAGGCCGTAGGGCGTCCCATATAGCGTGGGGAGCGAGAGCGGTCGGGATCGTAGAGACCGAGAAGCGCTGCCTGAGTGAAGGCATCCGTTGCGCCCAGACACGCAGGATGGTCCGGATTACCCTCAAGCTTCGTCGGGCGACCCACGTGAGTTTCGCCCAGAACCGGCTGCGCATAGCCCCCCATCAGAGCTGCCGTCGCATAGTATTTCGGGCGCCCGGGAATGATGGTTTCAGGCGCCTCCACATAGGGCACGCTGTGGCTCAAATCCTCTGAGCAACCGGCGAGGCCCGCGAGGGCGAGCGACGCGCCGAGGCACTTCAGGATATCGCGTCGGGCAAAATCTGCGGGGCTTTGAGCGAGTGAGGGAAATTCGGCGGCCAGCAGGCGCTTGAATTCAGGAGCTTCGCTCAGTTCTTCGAGCCCGCGCCAGAACGCCCTGCCGCTTCGCCCGCCCAGACGTCGGCGGACCCAATCCGCATCGTCGGCATGAGGGCTGCCCGATCTCATCGGTGACATACCGTGCAGGCATCGAGGCGCTTCGGGTCGATGCCAAAAGCCATCACGGCGAGGCGGCCGAAATCCTTGTGCGCTTCAGGATCCCAGTCTGACCAATCCATGCGTGTGACCATCTCAGGCGGACGAAGGTGGGGTGCTGGATTGCGGTGACAATCGAGGCACCATTGCATCTGGAATGGCTGAGCTTGGAAGGTGAGCGCCATCTGATCGACCCGGCCGTGACATGTGACGCACGGAACACCGCGATTGATATGAATCGCGTGATTGAAAAAGACATAGTCAGGAACCTTTGCGCTTCGATTCCAGCGAATTGGCTCTCCGCTCGCGAAACTCTGGCGCACGGGGGCGAGAACCGGCGCCCCGGTATAGAGGTGCGAGTGGCAGGTCATGCAGGTCTGTGTCGGTGGAAGACCTGCTTCCGAGCTGACCTCCACCTTATCGTGACAATATCGGCAATCGATGCCGTCATCGCCGACATGGTGTTTGTGGCTGAAGGGAACCGGTTGGTGGCGTGGCCATCCGACCCGGGTCACATAGGCGGAATCGACGTATCCTCCTCCAAGCAGGAACGCGCCCACCGTGCCGACACCGAGCAGGAGAACTACGACCCGTAACTTGGTATCCGCGCTCGCCGTGAAGATCTGAGGCATTGCATACTGCCAAGTCTGGCCGCTCTGCACAGTGCAGGATATACCCTCACGCGAAGAGCCTCAATCAACGGATTCGGCGGCCTGAAGTTCTGCCAAGCTTGGTCAGCCGCCACAAGACTTTCCATCAGGGAGCCATCACTCAACCGCGTCAGATCACCGGATCCGGATGCCTTCCGGCGAAGCGGATCCCGGACAGAAGCAGGGTTGCCACGACACTGAAGACCGCCAATGCGAAGCCGGCATGGACGAGCGCTTCGCCGCCGGCGGCCTCCACATCCCTCCGAGCGCCTTCCAGGCCTTCCCGCGCGCGCGGAGGGCGACGGCGTAACCATGCCGGCCGAATACGATCGCCACCGCGCGCCCAACGCCGGCGGAGGCGCCAGTGACGACGTCTACAGGCGTGGGCCGGCGACGGTTCCCGTTTCTTCTCAGTTCCTGTGCTTTCGTGCCATTCATCAATCCACTCTCCTGCATAAGAAGTCGCGCCTTCCGGATCTCCGCTCATTCCCTCAGGGATCGAGGCTCGCTTGCGCCGCATGGGGCTCACATGAAAGTCTGTGTGCCGTGTTGATCAGGGCGAGATGGGAGAGCGCCTGCGGGAAGTTTCCTAGAAACGTCTTGTTCGCGGGGTCGTATTCCTCGGCCAGGAGTCCGACATCGTTGCGCAATGAGAGGAGACGCTCGAACAGACCCCTCGCCTCGTGATGCCGTCCCTGGAGGGAGTAGACCTCCGCAAGCCAGAAGCTGCAGACAAGAAACGCGCCCTCTCCGGGCGGCAATCCGTCGTCCGTCTCGTTCGTATCGTAACGGATGATGAAGCAATCCCGCATCAGTTCACGCTCGATCGCGGCAATCGTGCTTTGCATTCGCGGATCTGTCGCGGGCAGGAAACCGACGATTGGAATGATGAGCGCGCTTGCGTCCAGATGCTTCGAGCCGAATGCTTGAACGAATGCTCCTCTTTGACGATCAAAGCCGCACTCGCATGTCTCGGCATGAATCCGGTCGCGCAGCGCCTTCCATTGCTCGACCGGTCCTTCGAGCCCACAGGTCTCGGTCGCTCTTATCGCGCGATCAAGCCCCACCCAAGCCATGACTTTCGAGTGTACGAAATGCTGGCGCCCTGCGCGGACCTCCCAGATCCCCTCATCGGGCTCGTTCCAGACATCGCCCAAGTGATCGAGAAGAGCCTTCTGCAAATTCCACCCGGCTTCGCTTGGCTCGATTCCCGCCCATCTGGCGAGATGGAGGGCATTCATCACCTCGCCGAAAACGTCGAGCTGGAACTGCAGGAAGGCTGCGTTTCCGACCCGGACGGGCTTGGCACCGTCAAAACCAGGCAACCACGACGCCTCCCACTCATTCAGCCGGTGCTCACCGGCAATCCCGTAGATCGGCTGGACCTGCCAGGGCATGCCAGCGACGGCGCGCAGCAGCCAATCGCGCCAGGCGCGCGCCTCATCGCGGAAGCCAGCCTTGAGCAGGCAGGCGACCATGAAGGTGGCATCCCGCAGCCAACAATAGCGATAGTCCCAGTTTCGCTCACCTCCCCGCCTCTCAGGAAGAGATGTCGTCGGAGCAGCGACAATTCCCCCTGTCGGGCGGTAGGTCATGGCCTTGATCGTGATGAGCGAACGCCTGACAGCCTCCGCCCAATCACCATGGTATGAACACTGGCTCATCCAACTGCGCCACCATTGCTCTGTCCGACGCAGAGCCTCCTCGGCATCCATAGGCTCGGGAGGTGGCAGGTGCGATGCCTGATAGGTGAGGACAAATGAAATGCGCTGGCCTTCGCGGATGGTAAAATCGGCGCCGACCCCCTGATGGCATCCATCGAGTGGAATATCCGTTCGGAGAACCGCCGAGTGCGGACCCGCAATCGCCCGCCAGCAGCTTTCATCCTGCCGTTCCATCCAGGGCAGGAGCCGGCCATAGTCGAAGCGGAGGGCAAACTCCGCCCTCATTGACACCTCGCCCTTCTCGCAACTGAGCATGCGGACAAGATCTGATCTGGAATCCCGAATGGGCATGAAGTCGATGAGCGTGGCGACCCCTTGATCTGTTTCGAACCTCGTTTCGAGAACGAGAGTGGCATCACGGTATCGCCGCTCGACCCGCTTTATGGCGCAGGACGGTGCGATGACCCAGCGTCCATGTTCGGGCGCTCCCAGCAAGGCCGAAAAGCATGCCTCCGAGTCAAACCGAGGCCAGCACAGCCAGTCGATCGAGCCGTCCTTTGCAACGAGCGCCGCCGTTTCGCAATCGCCGATCAGGGCGTAATCCTCGATCCGCCGCATACTACCATTCCAACTCCGCCCTCATTTCTCCTCACAGGCCCATGCGCCGGGCCATGAGATCCGCCACATGGAGCGTCTTCCGCCCCGTGCCCTGCTCGATCTGCTCTCGGCAGCTATAGCCGTTCGCCAGGATAAGTGTTTCAGGATCCGCCGCCCGCACCGTCGGCAGCAACACCCGCTCGCCGACCGCGACCGCGACATCATAGGTTTCAGCGCTGAATCCAAAAGCGCCCGCCATGCCGCAACAGCCCGATGGCACGATATCGTAGGTGAGTCCGATCCGGTCGAGCAGCTTGCGCTCACCCTCGGTCTTGATCACCGCGTGCTGATGGCAATGGATCTGCACCAGCGCCTTGCCCTGCCCGTCCGCCGGCAACGCGATGCCGTCGATGTGCGCGCTCATGAAGTCACTGAAGAAAATGCTCTGCCGGGAGAGGCGCTTCGCAAGATCGTCCTCGGGAAAGAGGTTGAGAAGCTCGTCCTTGAAGGCAGCTACACAGGCAGGCTCCAGACCGATGATCGGCGTACCGGCCCGGATCTCGTCGTGGAGTGTCGTCATGGTCTGCCGCCAGAGCTTCTGAGCCGCCCCAAGCCAGCCCCAATCATACAAAGGCCGCCCGCAACATAATGGCCGATCCGGAATGACGACCTGACAACCGATTGCTTCGAGAACCTTAGTTGCGGCAATTGCCGTTCCGGGCCTGAAATAATTGTTGAAGGTATCGGGCCAGAGAAGAACCCGCTGTCCCGCTGTCCGAGGCGCATCGCGTCGGTGGAACCAACGGGTGAAGGTTTCATGGGCAAAGGGCGGAATCGATCTCTGCTGCGAGATCCCGGCAATCGCCTTGGCGAGGCTGCGCAGAACGGGCGCCTGCGTGACCATGTTGACGAGGCCGGGCATGCGCGATGCCTCAAGCGCAAGCCGGTGGATCTGCCCCATGGCATAGGCATGTCGTGGCCGCGACCGCCAAGCATAATGATGAGCGCGGAACTCGGCTTTGTAGCTCGCCATGTCGACACTTACCGGGCAGTCGCTCTTACAGCCTTTGCAGGCCAGGCACAGACTCAGAGCATTTTCGACGGCCTTGCTGCGCCAACCGCCCTTGAGCGGTCCTCCATGCAGCATTTCGAAGAGAAGCCGGGCCCGTCCGCGGGTCGTATACTGCTCCTCATGGGTCACGAGATAGCTCGGGCACATGACCTCTTCATGGCTGTCATGGCGACGGCACTTTCCCACGCCGACGCAGCGCTGGACAGCCCGCTCGAAGCCTCCTTCGTTCGGGAAACTGAAATAGGTCGCAAGCTTGCGAGGATGATAGCTCGGACCAAGCCGCAGATCCGAGATAATGGGATAAGGATCGACGACCTTGCCAGGATTCATGTGCCAATGCGGATCCCAGATCTCCTTAAACTCGCGGAACGCCTGGACCAGTTCCGGGCCATACATCTTCTCGAGAAGGGCGCCCCGCGCCTGACCGTCCCCATGCTCTCCGGACAACGAGCCGTCATGGCGAACAACGAGCTCCGCAGCCTCATCGAGGAATCGCCGCCATTGCTCGATCCCCGGCTCGTCGTAGAGATCGAACGCGATGGCGCAATGGACCACGCCGCCGCCGAAATGGCCATAGATGACAGGATCGTAACCGTACTCGCGGAAGAGCGCCTTCAGCTCCCGGAGATAGTCGCCGAGCTGGTCGGGCGAAACGGCACTGTCTTCCCATCCCGGCCAGGTGTCGGGATGGTTCGGCACGTAGGATTCCGCTCCGAGGGAATCGTCGCGCACGTTCCAAATCCGCTTCTGCTGGCCCTTGTCGCGGATGAGCTTCGGGTCGACATCCTTCATGCTCTTGAATTCGTCCAGGAGTCGCTGGGCTTTTGAAGCGGCATCATCTTCAGTCTCACCGCCGAACTCGACCAGGAGCCATCCCTGGCCTTCAGGCAGGACTTTCAGGTCGTCGGCATGCAGCCCCCTCGTCCGATAGCGGTCGACGAGAGTTTCGTCGAAACCTTCAAGGCCGACCGGATGATGCTTGAGGACGCGAGGCACGGCATCGGCCGCCTGGTAGATATCCGGGAAGCCGATGATCGTGATCACGCGTTCGGGTGGGTTGTGAATAAGGACAAGGGTTGCCTCGAGAATGGTCACGCATGTGCCTTCGGTTCCCACGAGCGCGCGAGCGACATTCATGCCTTTTTCGGGCAGAAGCTGGTCGAGGTTCTCATAACCGGATACCCGGCGCGGAATATCCGGGAATTTCGACCGGATGAGGCCGCCATATCGGCTGCGCAGCTCGTCGAGCCGACGGTAGATTTCGGCACGGCGCCCGCCTGAGCGCAGGATCGATCGAAACGCCCCGTCGTCCGTTGGACCAACGCTCAGCTGCAGGCCCTCATAGGTCAGGATCTCCAGCGCATGCACGTTGTGAACCGTGATCCCATTCATCACCGCATGAACGCCACCAGAGTTATTGCCGATCATGCCGCCAAGAGTGTTGTGATCGTGCGTGGCAGGATCTGGTCCGAAGGTAAGACCGTGCTTGCCAGCCTCCTCGCGCAAATCGTCGAGTATGCAGCCCGGCTCGACGCGAGCCAGGCGACGCTCGGGATCAATCTCCAGGACCCTGTTCAGATACTTCGAAAAGTCGATGACCACAGCGGTGTTGCAACACTCGCCGGCGAGGCTCGTTCCGCCGCCGCGCGGCAGAACAGGCGCCTGATGCCGCCGGCATATCTCAATGGCTTTTACCGCATCGCCCCTCGTCTTTGGGATGACGACTCCGATCGGCACCTGGCGATAATTCGAGGAATCCGTCGCATAGAGCGCCCGGCTGCCGTCATCGAAGCGGACCTCGCCCTCGAGCGCTGCTTCAAGCTCCCTGAATAAGGCTTTCGCATCGAGATCGGGAACTGCTGTATAGGCGGTTCTGATGCGACCGTCCGGCGCATACTCGACACGTCGGTCAGGATGCCTTCGGCGATTCTCCAACGATAGTTTTTGCGCTTCGGTCACGGCCACATTGGCCATCTCCACGTCCTCCGATGGGTGCTCACTTTCGTGCTACCGGGCACGTTGCACGATGACATCGCGCGGAACCTCCTTCACGTCGGTCACGCCCGTCAGCGCCATCCCGGTGTCGAGCTCTCCGGATATCAGGGACAGCGCCTTGCGGACGCCCGCATCTCCATAGGCGCCGAGACCGTAGAGATAGGCTCGCCCGATGAAGCAAGCGCGTGCCCCCAATGCGAGCGCCTTCAAAACGTCAAGTCCAGACCGGATTCCGCTGTCGAAAAGAAGCTCGGTCCGATCTCCCACGGCATCCCGCACGGCGGGAAAAGCCTCGGCAGTGGAAGGAGCGCCGTCGAGTTGGCGCCCGCCGTGGTTCGATACGAGGATCGCGTCTGCGCCTGAAGCGATTGCGATCTCGGCGTCCTGCGGATCGAGAATGCCTTTGACGATGAGCTTGCCCGGCCATTGCTTGCGCACCCACTCGACGTCATGCCTGTCGAAAGACGGGTCGAATTGCTGCTTGACCCATTCCGACAGGATACCGAGATTGCCCGAACTCCGGATGGCATCCTTCAGATTGCCGAGAGTATATTCCTTGCTTCGCAGCATTCCGAGGGCCCAGCGTGGATGCGCGGCGACATCGATGATGTTGGCGAGCGTCAGCTTTGGCGGAATACCAAGTCCGTTATGCACGTCGGCCGTACGCTGCCCCTCCACATGCAGATCCATGGTCAGCACCAGCACAGGACACCGCGCGGCGCGGGCTCTCTCGATGAGCGATCGGCTGAAGCCGCGATCCTTCATCAGGTATAGCTGGAACCAGAAAGGTTCCGCGACAGCATCAGCCACATCTTCGATCGAACAGACCGACATCGTGCTCAGACAGAACGGAATCCCAAAAGACCCGGCGGCTCGTGCGGCGTGGATCTCCCCATTCGGATATACGGCTCCCGTCAGCCCCGCCGGTGCGAGTACAGTTGGCAGCGAGACTGGCTGGCCGACGATGGTGGTTGCCTGGACACGAGACGAGACGTCGACCATCACGCGCTGGCGCAGCTCCAGCGCATCGAGACGAGCCCTGTTCGCCCGCAAGGTCAGTTCATCATAGGAACCGGCTTCGACATACTCGAAGAAGGTTTTCGGAACCCGGATCCTGGCGATCTCTCGAAGATCTTCGATATTGGCAATCGTATTCCATCCTGCGATGGTCGCCGTCCTGGATGCCGCGGCCGCATCGATCTCCCGCGAATCGAGCATGGGTTTGCCGAGTGCCATGATGGCCCTCTCAGATGATCTCACGCACTTTGTCTGATGCGATCGTAAGCGCGATGGATGCTGCGTTCGGCGTCCCTCGTGCAAGCGCTTCGGCAAGGTGCGCCGTCTGCTTGAGATCGATCTTTGGCGGCATGGGGGGCTCGTTCGGATCGACGACGGCCTGTATGACGACGGGGCCGGGAGTGGCGAGCGCTTGCCGCAGAACATCGGCGCAGGTTGCGGGGTCCTCGATGGTGAACCCGGCGCAGCCGAAACCTTTGGCAACGGCGGCGAAGTCGATCGGCTGAAGCTCGCATGCATATTCAGGATTGCCCAGGAAGACCATCTGCTCCCATTTGATCTGGCCGAGCGTATTGTTCTTGATCACGATGATCTTCACATCGAGGCCGTATTTGACGGCCGTTGCAAGTTCCCCGATCAGCATCGTGAGCCCGCCATCTCCTACGAAGGCGATGACCTGCCGTCCGGGATAGGCAAGCGATGCTGCATTCGCATAGGGCAACCCGCATGCCATGGTGGCGAGATTTCCGGAACACGAGAACATCATGTCGCCACGCATGTCGATGTGGCGCGCGGCCCATGTGGTGATCGTTCCGGAATCCGTGGCAATGATCGCATCGTCGGACAGGAGCTTGTTGAGTTCATGGGCCACCACCTGCGGCTTCATGGGGGTGTCGGTCCGCGTTCCACGCTCCCGTATGAGGTCACGCCATTCGACCATTCTGGCCTGGGCCTTTTCCAGAAATGCGCGATCCTTATGATGCTCGAGCCTTGGCAGAAGCACCTGCAGGACACGTGCGGAATCGCCCACGAGGGCTGCGTCAACGGGATAACGCAGGCCGACGCGCTTGGGATCGAGCTCGACCTGGACGCACTTGGCCGTACCCGGCTTCGGGTAATACTCGATATACGGAAAGCTGGAGCCGACGATCAAAAGCGTATCGCAATTTTCCAGGGCTTCCTGAGAGGGCCGCGTCCCGAGAAGGCCGGTACCTCCAGTGGTATGGGGATGCTCGTCCGGCAGAACCCCCTTTCCAAGCAGAGGCTTCACGACCGGTGCCCCGAGCCGCTCCGCCACTGCTTCGATCTCGCCTCGCGCAGTAAGGGCGCCCCGTCCTGCCATGACCACGATCTTCCGGCCTTCGTTCAGGATCGAGGCAGCCTCAGCGAGCTGATCCTCGGTTGGCATATGGGCACTCTCGGCCATCAGCGCGGAAACGTGGTCCGGGCGATTGCGCTTCGAGCGCAAATCTTCCTTTACGGCTTGATCCTGCAGATCCACCGGCACGGTGATGTGAGCGACGCCCCGATAGGCCAGAGCCGTGCGGCAGGCCAACTCGGTGACGTTCTGCACGTGAGCCGCCCCCATAATCCGTGAATTGTATACGCTGACATCTATGAAGAGCTTGTCCAGTTCCACATCCTGCTGCGTATAGGTGTGCAGGAGGTCATGAAACTGGAGGCCGGTGATGGCGAGCACCGGCTGCCCGTCGAGCTTGGCATCGTAGAGCCCGTTGAGGAGATGGATTCCTCCCGGTCCGGAGGTAGCGATGCAGACGCCAAGCCTTCCCGTCCATTTGGCATGAGCACAGGCCATGAAGGCAGCGGCCTCCTCGTGCCGCACTTGGACGAACCTGATCTGGTCTTCGGCCTTGCGGAGCGACTCGATGATGCCGTTGATCCCATCACCTGGGATCCCGAACACCATATCGATATCCCAATCGATCAGTGTTTCGACGAGAATATCGCTCGCAGTCATCGGCATGACCGTCTCCTTTTCTCGAATGGGCAGGCCTATGGTACGGCCGATGCCGAGACGCTGGTGGCTAAGGAGGGGCGCAACCCCACAGTTCCCGGACTGGTAAAAGTTTGTCCGCTCGCGTACCAAGTTGTCGGGGGCGACGCGATTTAAGCTCGAGCATAGCGAAGCTGGAGTACCAGCGTGACTGAAAGCCGTATTGCGACCAAGCCGCGCCAGACTCCGATTCGAAATCGTCTGTTACAGACCATCTCGCCTCGTGATCTGCAGACGCTCTGGCCTCACTTGGTATGGGTCGAACTCAAGCCCCGTCAGACAATCCATCACTCCGGCACGCCGATGGAATCCATCTACTTCGTTGAAAGCGGGCTGGTCGCGGTTTCAGCCAAGGCTTCTCCCAGCCAATGGATCGAGGTCTGGCTGATCGGTTCAGAAGGAATGACCGGTGTCCCCGTCCTGCTCGGGGACACGGATGATCCTCCATTCCGTCGGGTCGTTCAGGTCGGCGGCAGCGCCTATCGGATATCCCGATCCGCATTTCAGGACGTCGTCGAGAACGCACCCTCCCTGCGGGCAACACTGCTGAAATATACCCAATTCGTTCTTCTGCAGACATCCCAATCGGCGATCTGCGAGGCTCATCACTCCCTGAAGCAGCGGCTGTGTCGATGGCTTCTGTTGGCGCATGATGCATTGGATGGAGGGGTTATCCCTCTTACGCACCAGATGCTTGCAAGACTGCTCGGCGTCAGGCGCGCAAGCGTAACGGAGTGCTTGCGAATGCTCGAGGACGAAGAGGCGCTCGAGAATACGCGGGCGCTGATCCGCGTGAGGGATCAAGCGAGACTGGAGAGCCTGGCCTGTGGCTGCCATACCCTCATCAGGAGCGAGTATAGACGTCTGATCAAATAGTGAGGTTCGCAATCCGCAGACGAGCGAAGAAGATCGGCTCGCGAGCGTACCAAGTTCCTGAGGTTGACCGCTGCAAGACACAGTCGCTCGTCATATGTGATGTCGAGAGCATGTCTATCGACTGCGGTAGACGGGACATGGCGATGCGGGAACGGAAGCAAGCATCACTTTCAATTCTCGAAGATGAAATTCGATCGACTTTAGCAGCTGTTGCAGAGGTTGACTGCTGGTACGATTTGGAGCGCGGGAACCTTGACCTATATCCTGAAGCTATTCGCAGCGACGTTGCCGCGCAGATCGAGCGGCGGCATCGGATAAATCGCCAACCCTACGTGCTGCACCTCGCCCATCTTCATCAAAGGATTGTTGCTGCGTGGATGTACGCAGATCCCGCTGAACCAGAGCATACTCGACGTGATGGACAGGGGTCGTTCTCAACGCTCCCGCATTCCAACCATCGGGATCTCAACGCTCCTCACCGTACGGCGCAGTCGCAACCCGCCGCCGCCCCGGAAGGCAGAGGACTCCATATGTCGCGGGCGCCCAACCGGAGCTGCGGCAATCAACAGTGATGGAAGAGTTCAATGAGTGCCAAGTTTCAGCTGGGTCAGATCGTTCAACCAGCTCACCCTCAGCGAGACCATCCAGATACGTACCAGATTGTACAGGTCCTGTCCGAGAACTCGCACGAACCTCAGTATCGGATTTGGGGCCTCTCGTCCGGCGCCGAGATCGTCGTCCTTGAGACGCAGATAAAACTAGCCTAGCAGGAAGCTGATCACTGCGCCGACGTCACGCGCCAAACGGTACCGCCGGTATCGTCTGCAATCAGGAGCGCACCGGACTTGTCGACGGCAACGCCGACAGGCCGCCCATGTGCCTCCTCCCGATCATTCAGGAAGCCGGTGACCACATCCTGCGCCTTGCCGTCGGGTCGTCCGTCCTTGAACGGGACGAACACCACCTTGTATCCATTGAAGTGGTAACGATCCCAGCTGCCATGCTCGCCCACGAAGGCGCCGCCACGATAGGCGGGTGGCAGGCTATCGGATGTGTAGAACGTCATCCCCAATGGGGCCACGTGCGAGCTCAGGGCATAGTCCGGAACGATGGCGCTGGCGACGAGGTCAGGCCGCTTCGGCATAACGCGGGGATCGACGTGCTGACCGTAATAGCTATAGGGCCAGCCGTAGAACCCACCGTCGCGAACGGAGGTCATGTAGTCCGGGACGAGGTTGGGACCGAGTTCATCACGTTCGTTGATGACGGCCCAGAGCGCACCCGTCTGAGGCTCGAAGCTCAGTCCGTTCGGGTTGCGCAGGCCATCGGCGAAGATCCGCGCCCGGCCAGAGGCCCGATCGACCTCCCAGATCGCGGCTCGGTTCTTCTCAGCCTCCATGCCGTTCTCGGTGATGTTGCTGTTGGAGCCGACGCCGACGTAGAGCCGCGTTCCGTCGGAACTCGCCACCAGGCTCTTGGTCCAGTGATGATCGATCGGGCCGCCCGGCAAGTCGAGCAGCTTTGCACCGGGCGCGGTGATTTTTGTGTCTCCGGTTACATACGGGTATCGCACGATGGCATCAGTGTTCGCGACGTAAAGATCCTGTCCCACCAGAGATACGCCGAAGGGCGAGAAGAGATTGTCGACAAAGACCGCCCGGACCTCCGGCACGCCGTCGCCATCGGCATCGCGAAGCAGCGTGATGCGGTTGCCGCCGGTTCCCTCGCCGTGGGCATAGGACATGATCCATCCCATGATCAGATCCTTGGGCCGCGTGGCGGGTTCCAGGTCAGGACCGCGCGATTCCACCACTAGCACGTCGCCGTTGGGCAGCACATAGAGATTGCGCGGGCTCTCCAATCCGGTCGCAAGCGCCTCGATCTTGAGCCCGCTCGCCACGATCGGCTTCTCGCCCTTGGTCCATCCGACCACCTTGGCGATCTTCATGGGTGGGAAAAGGTATTGCTGCGGTTCGGGCAGAACCGGATTGGGCCCGATCTGGCTCTGAATATCGAAGGACTCTTCCTGACAGCCGACCAGGACCAGCACCGAGGCGCAGAGAAGGACGAGACGCATCATGGCGACACTCCAACCCGATGCCGGTAGACCATCGACCAACCCATCCAGCCCGTGAATAACAGGATGATCACCACGATGGCGGACAGGATCAGCCCTGTCGGAACGACCGATGTCCAAGCGTCGCGGCTATGCACGAGGGCGTTGATCAGCGAGAGTCCTAGCACGAGGATATTGCCGATCACGTGGGCCCAGGCGGGCCTCTGGGCCCGAATGGCGCGGCTGCCCAGGAAATCGATCAACCCAGCCAACGCGGCCAGGCCGCCGATCACGAGACCTGCCGCGAGAAGCCAGGCGGAAAAGGTCGCCCACATGATGTTGGCAGTTCGCCAATAGACGATGTCGGTGATCAGGGTTCCGACGAAGCAGGCAATCGGAAAGGGAACCAGCATCGGGTGAATCGGATGCCCCGCGATGCTTGCCGTCGATCGAGGGTTGAGGTCGCTCATCACCCATCCTTCGCAATCAATCCGGAGAGTGCGCAATCCACCAGACTTCACGAGAATGACGTTGCCGTCACGGCCGTGAAGCTTCGGATGATCCCGTCGGTCAAGCGAACTCTAGCCACGCTCGGGGCGAGCCAGCCTGTATCCAAAGCAGGAACGTCAGAAAAACTGTCCAATGGTCGCGATGTTCCTGCTTTTGGTGCGGATCTGGACAGGAACCGTGCAGCTGCTGCAACAGCGCACGGAACGACACGGAGCCAATTCCGTTGGGCGAGCGGAGCCTCCTGATCCTTGGATCTGAGACTTCGCTGCGACAGGACAATGCCGTCTTCAACCGGTCGGCCTTCACCTTCCGACACATGCATCGACGATAGCAGGAGAAATTGCATGAAGAGCCGCCTCCTCCATGAAGCTCATGGTCTTCGCACGTTTGTCGCCGTGCTCGAAACAGGTGATGAGGTCAGCTCTTGTCTCCAGATTCTGGCCGAGACCGAGAAGCTCTCAGCGGCCCAGGTGACGGCGATCGGGGCCTTCAGAGATGCTGTTCTGGCTTACTGGGACTGGGACACCAAGAAATATCATGAGATCCCCGTTCGGGATCAGGTTGAGGTTCTGTCGCTCAACGGGGATATCACACTTGATCCCTCGGGCAGGCCTAAGCTGCACCTTCACACGGTATTGGGTCGCCGCGACGGCGCCGCGATGGGAGGCCACCTCAAGGAGGCGCATGTGCGCCCGACCCTGGAGGTCATCCTGACCGAGACACCTGCTCATCTCCATCGTGAGCCAGATCCGGAGAGTGGCTTGGCTCTGATTTCCCTCAAGGACTGATTACCAAGGCAGGATCGTCGCCACATGCCGTATGCAATATGGCTACCCGAAGTCGCTTCCTATTCTCGGCATTGGCACCAGCCAGATTTTCTCTAAGCCGTTGATGCCCCATGCAGAAGGTCCGCATACCTTGTTCTACATCAAGCTCTATCCCAGGAACCTATCCTCACCGGCACGCTGATGGCGCTGGTTTTCATGTCCCCAGGTAACTCTCATCCATTTTACAACTTCGGTGAAGAAGATACATGTCGTCGTATCGCTGGACATGGTCCTGGCCGGACCCCGTGACCAAGCCCCTGAACCTGCGTTCGAACTTGGACGTGTCCATCCGAACGGCTGCTAAAACTGATAGAGCACCTCACGCGTTTCACGGATCTGGCGATTGAACAGGCTGGCAGCGTCAGCATGCCCCACCCGAGTCGCCGCATCCGGGGCGGCTGGCCCAGAGCTCCCGTCATTTCCTTAGCAAAGAGGGACTGCACTGAGGCACGGCCGATATTAAGCTTAACCTCGCATGGATCCACCTCGCATTCTTCATGCTTATCCTTGCGTGGCGGAACCACGGCATGAGCGCTGGTTCGACAGTGAGGAGCCTTTCTGCTGATGGCTTGTATCAGAGGCACCGGATAATTATAAGCATGCTTATATTATGCATGCAAATAATAGTCACGCTTATGAATATTTCTGAACCAACACTCGGTTTCCTGTTGCACGATGTTGCACGCCATTTGCGCAAACGCTTCGAGCAAAGAGCCCGCCAATCAGGCCTTGGCCTCACGCGCTCGCAATGGCAGGTGCTGGCACACTTGGCAAAGAATGAGGGAATCCAGCAGAGCGCATTGGCCGATCTTCTTGAGATCGAACCCATTACCCTCGTGCGCCTCTTGGACAAGTTGCAGGAGCTTGGCCTTGTCGAACGTCGCCCTCATACCACTGACCGACGAATTTGGCTTCTGTTCCTGAAAGCGTCCGCAGGCCCGGTGCTGGACGCGATGCGAAGTGTGGGGGATCTGACGCGCGCGGAAGCCCTGGCCAGTGTTTCGGACCAAGATCGGGATCGCCTGATGCAAACCTTATCTACCATGCGAGAAAACCTGCTGGAGGCCTGCAACCAGCCCAATCAGGATCGAGAGATCCATTATGGCTGATCCTCGCCGCAAGCCGAATGAGGATACGTCCAGTACCCTGTCGGACGATTCCAATATCACGAGGCTCCGCGAAGGCGCGCCGGACCATACCCCCGACGAAACCGCCGAGGCTCGCAAGACCGGAAACGAGGAGGCCCAGCGGGCCGCTTCCGCCTCCCCGCCACACCCCTCCACGCCGCGCCCGAAGCGGTTACGTCGCATTCTGTTGCTACTTGGGCCAATCATCATGGCGATTGGTGGACTTTACTTTTACCTCACCGGCGGACGCTACATATCGACCGACAATGCCTATGTACGGGCCGACAAGCTCAATATCGCAACTGACGTCTCCGGCATCGTGACCAATATTGCCGTCACCGAGAGCCAGAAGGTCGCCAAGGACCAGGTTCTGTTTCGCCTTGACGATCAGCCCTATCGTATCGTCCTGGCCGGAGCGCAGGCTCAACTCCAGACCGCTCGCAACGAGATCGCAACCCTGCAGGCGACTTATCGGCAGAGCCTCGCCCAGATCGAGCAGGCCAGAACTGACGTTGCCTTTTACCAGACCGCCTTCGAGCGTCAGCAGGATCTCGGCCGACGGGGGGTGTCCTCCCAGGCGGCCCTGGATCAGGCCAAGCGCGATCTCGACGCATCTCGGGAGCGCGTGAACGTGGCGCAGCAGCAGGCTGAGGCCGCGCTGGCGCAACTTGGCGGTTCGCCCAGCGCTGAACCGCAGACTTATGCCCGCGTCCAGCAGGCCCAAGCGCAGGTCGACCGCGCTGAGCGCGATCTGGCACACACCGTCATCCGGGCCCCGATGGACGCGATCGTCACCAATGTCAGCGCCTTGCAGGTGGGGCAGTACCTGCCAGCGGCCCAAGCTGGCTTCAGCCTAGTCGGCACGGATGATGTCTGGATCGAAGCCAATCCGAAAGAGACGGATCTCACGTACATGAAACCGGGTGATCCGGCGACCGTGACAGTCGATGCCTATCCCGGCCGGGAATGGCCTGCCGAGGTGGTGAGCCTCAGCCCGGCCACCGGGGCAGAGTTTTCGGTCCTCCCGGCACAAAATGCTTCCGGGAATTGGGTCAAGGTCGTGCAGCGCATTCCCGTCCGGCTCAAGGTCAGCCTACCTTCGGAGGCTCCACCTTTACGGGCTGGCATGAGTGCGGATGTTGAGATCGACACCGGTCACCAGCGCTCCCTCGCCGGGCTGGTTGAAAGCCTCAAGCAAACAATCGGGCTTTGAACCATGGCGGATGCGGCACAAGGGCAGCATCGTGGCGTCATCACTGCCTGCGTGATGATGGCGACCATCATGCAGGCCCTGGATACGACGATTGCCAACGTGGCCCTACCCTATATGCAGGGCAACCTATCGGCCACGCAGGACCAGATCAATTGGGTGCTCACCTCCTATATCGTCGCGGCCGCCATCACGACTCCAGTCACAGGCTTCTTGGCTGCTCGCTTCGGGCGTCGGCGCATCTTTCTTGCGGCTGTGGCTGGGTTCACGGGCGCATCGGTCCTGTGTGGAATGGCAGGCTCAATCGAGCAGATGGTGCTCTTTCGCCTGCTGCAGGGGATCTTCGGCGCACCTCTGGTGCCAATGTCCCAGTCCGTTTTGCTCGACAGCTACCCCAAAGAGCGACATGGCTCTGCGATGGCAATGTGGGGTGTTGGTGTGATGGTCGGACCGATCCTGGGTCCGACCCTGGGCGGCTGGCTGACGGAATCGTACAACTGGCGTTTCGTGTTCTACGTGAACCTGCCGGTCGGGATCCTCACCTTCCTCGGGCTGTCGACCTTCCTGTCAGAGTCCAAGATCACCAAGCTCGCATTCGACTGGTTCGGCTTTGCCACCCTGAGCCTGTTCATCGGTGCGCTTCAGATGATGCTCGACCGTGGCGAGCAACTGGACTGGTTCTCATCGGCTGAGATCGTGCTCGAAGCCGCCCTGGCCGGGCTGTCACTGTACCTGTTTCTCGTCCACACGGTGACAAGCGAGCGTCCGTTCATTGATCCGAGGATGTTCAGGGACCGCAATTTTAGTATCGGGCTGATCTTCATCTTCATGGTCGGAATCATCCTTCTGGCCACGCTTGCGCTGCTGACGCCCTATCTGCAGAATCTGATGGGCTATCCCGTCATCACGGCCGGCCTCGTGCTTGCTCCCCGCGGCATCGGAACGATGATCGCGATGATAATTGTTGGACGCGTCATTAACAAAGTCGACCCACGTGCCCTGATTATTTCTGGACTGCTGCTGACCTCCTTCGCGCTGTACGAGATGGCAGGCTTCACACCCGATGTGAGTCAAGGCACTCTCATTCGCACAGGCATTATCCAGGGCTTCGGGCTGGGCTTTATTTTCGTGCCACTGTCGACCATCACTTTTGCGACGTTGACGCCCGAGTTCCGAACTCAGGGGACAGCTCTCTTCAGCCTTGTGCGCAATATCGGTTCCAGCATCGGCATCTCACTGGTGATCTTCCTGCTGGGCCGTAACACGCAGGTGATGCACACGGAGCTTGTCCAGCATATCACGCCGTTCAATGACGCGCTGCAAAGCGGCGGTCCCGCGCGGGTTTGGGATCTTGCAACCGCTGCCGGCCGCGCTGCACTGAATGCCGAGATCACGCGGCAGGCGACGATTATTGCGTTCAATGACGACTTCAAACTGATGATGATCGTGGCGCTGGCAGCGTTGCCTTTGGTTCTTCTGCTGCGCCGCGCCAAAGCGCAGGGGAGCGCCGCTGATACGGTTCTCGAGTAACTATTGATCCGGCCCTCATTGTCTTGAACGAGCGACAGGCAACCCCACCTCGATTAGCATGAAGCACGTGGACATGCGTAAGCTGCCGGCAGCGGCTCAAGAGGAGCGGCGGCGTCAGGTGATTGGGTTGCGCGAGCGAGGGCTGACTTACGGGGCAATTGCGGCGCAGATCGGACTGTCACGGACCGGGGTATTTGATATCTGCAAGCGGATATGTGGCGATCTAAGACATAGACACGACACTGTAGGTCCGTGGAGGCAAGCAATCCCGACCTAAATCACCGAGCGCCTCGGCTATGGGCCGGAGCGTTTTCATTCCAGACACTGGCAAAACAGAAGCCCCGCCCGGGCCGATCCGAACAGGGCTTCCGGTTACCAACGGGCCACCTCGGCCACCGATCGAGCATTCTTGAACGTCTGGATCACGACATACGTGGCCTGCCTCTCCGGTGAGAATGTCACAGCCGCTTGAGATCAAGAACGCTGCGATCACCGATCCAGACCTTCGACAGGCGAGCTTCGGCATCCTCCTCGGCAGCCTTATCGCCGCGGGCCTTGGCAACCTGCACCAACCCGAACAAGGCCCAGCCGCTGTTCGGCGCCCTCTTGAGGGCGGCCTGGAAGGCCTGCTCGGCCTCGTCAATGCGGCCCGCGGTCAGCAAAGCCGCTCCAAGCGATTGCCTTACCGGATAGTACCAATACGGTGGCTCCATATAGATAAGAGCCTCCTGCACAAGCGCGGCCTTTTCGAAGGCCTGAGCCGCCGCCGTGGGATCACCCCTCGCCATGGCAATTCGACCGCGGAGAACCTCGCGAGCGATGGTCAGGACCTCCAGGCCGGGAATGCCCGCAGCCGCTGCCTTGGCAAGGTCCTCGGCGCCCGCCAGGGACTCGATCGCGGCGATCTCGGCCGGGACCTCATCGGGACGTCCCTGTGTCACGAGCGCGACACCCCGGGCGTAGTGGCGCATTGCTTTCACATAAGTGGGCGCGTCGTCAGGAGGGGGGAGTTCGAGCACGGCGTCCGGAGCGCCGAACATGGCGCTCGCCCAATAGGGTGCCGCCATATCAGGCTGCACCATGGGTACGGCCTTCGCAACGTCAGCGGATACAATCGTCCGAAGTTTCGCGGCCGCATCCATCGCAGTCTTCGAGTCGCCAGCCAATTGGGCAGCGGCGAGCAGGAAGTGAACGTTGTGCGGATAATAGGCGAGTGGATAAGGCCCGGTGGGCTTCATCGCGGCGATGTAGTTCTCGTCGACCGCGACTGCCGCCTTGTTCGCATCGAGCGCATCAAGATAGCGGCCGACCCGATAATAGATGTGGCTCGGCATGTGAACGATATGACCGGCACCCGGAATGAGAGCAGCCAGCTTCTCGGCTCCAGGCTGCGCCCGCTCGGGCCGATCCGATGCCTCGACCGCATGAATATAGAGATGAATGGCGCCGGGATGGTCCGGGTTCTTGGCCATGGCGCGCTCGAGTTCGGCCACGATTTCGGTCGCATGGCCCTTCGGCTTCCTGCCGCCATCCTCCCAATAATCCCAGGGCTGCGTGTCCATCATCGCCTCGGCATGCAGAACCGCCAGCTCGATGTCGTCGGGATACTGGTTGGCCACGTTGCCAATCGCCTCCGCCCAGGCCTTGTCGAGCCCCAGCCTGTCGGCACCGGGGTCAGGCGAGTAGCGCTTGGCCAATGCGGCAATCAGCGCCTTTTCTTTGTCGCTCGCGGTGCCGGCCAGCGCCTGTGCCTGGGACAGTGCTGCCAGGGCCGGCGCGTTCGCTCCTGGATCCATGGGCACATTGATGTTGGGGCCAAGGATCAGCGCTTCCGCCCAGAAGCACATGGCGCAGGTTGGGTCGAGCTGCTGAGCCCGCCGAAACGCCCGCCTTGCCTCCCCGTGATTGAAGCCATAGGCGAGGCGAAGGCCCTGATCGAAAAACGCCTGGGCCTCGGGTTTCGCCGTGGTGATCTTCCAGCTATGTCGCCCGAGATTGTCGAAGAGCGGCGGCGTGGCCTGATCATAATCGCTGGGCGCGGTCGCCGGAGGCGCGTGAAGGTTGTGATGGAACGGTGCCACTTCCGTCTTCGGAGGGCTTTCCTGGCCGCGCGAAGGCGCGGCAGCGATGCAGACCACGCCAGCGAGAACAGCGCCTGTGACAAAGTGATGAAATCCGTTCACTCCATACGCAGCAAGAGGATTCATGACAACCTCCCCGGCAGTCGGACTGACCGGAGATTTTACGCCTCGATCGCCGCAAGGAACAGCCGTCGGGAAAAATTCGTCAGGCGGGACAGCATGAGGATTTGTAGGGCGCCCGACCATCAATCAATTGAGGGAACCCGCTACCGCAAAAAGCCCACCAGGAGGAGGCTCCAGGACAACACGGGCCATGTCCACGCCCACCAAGGCATCCATTCCGCAATCATGACGAAACCAGCGCCGCGTGGCCTGCCCGTGGGATCCGTATGACGGCGGCTGTCGGACGTGAAGCAGGAATAGCGATGCCCTCAGCGCATCCCACCATTCTGTCACAAACGATAGACCTGCCCCCCTGAACGATCAGTCCAGACAAGGCTTAGGACCTCCCAATCGAGTTCCACATCGCTCTGCAACCCGATGCACCCGGCCTGCTCCGAATGTCTTTTTCGGGTCAATTTCAGGAGTCCCGTAGGCCCGAACGATGGTCCGCTGATCCCAGCAGTGCGGAAGTACGCCTAAGGTCAGCCCGGTGCCAGGAGCGGCCCTTTATAGATCCAAGGAATTTGCGTCAGGATGATGCCGATCCCCGCCACGGCGAGGAGTGCCCATGTGAGAGAAGCGGCAGCGAGGCCAAGGCCCGCGAGGATGCCAACCCGCCGGGGAACGCTCATCGCCGTGGACGTCTCGATGGCAAAGTTCGGGCCGGGGCTCATGGCGCTCAGGAGGAAGATCCCTGCCATTGTCAGGAGCTGGGGCACATATTGCATAGGATGTACCTACCGATCTTTCTCGCGCTTATCACCATATCTCTGGAGTTTCCCGGTGCGAACGGTCACAGGCTCCTCAGGTCAGATTTGCGGCAGCGTCCGACGGGCGTATGATCGCCGTTCGCCCGGCGGATCGCCTTACCTCTCTCCTCGGAGGCGGCTATGAACAGGCTCGGAACGCTCGGTGTCGTGGCGTTGGCGT
>Ga0182736_1000535_pt1 | contig 55890 bp, 51 predicted proteins | sample eDN5th30CKraftBY_FD_128882 | JGI IMG/M metagenome (GOLD analysis project Ga0182736, IMG submission 128882) | Enriched backyard soil microbial communities from Emeryville, California, USA - eDNA 5th pass 30_C Kraft BY (version 2) (version 2) | ecosystem: Environmental > Terrestrial > Soil >... | reverse complement strand
GGCACCGGGCGCTGGGACGATTCGCTGATCGGCCTGTTCGGCGTGCCCCACCATGCCCTGCCCGAGATCGTCGATTGCGCCGGCCGCTTCGGCACCACCACGCTGTTCGGCGGGACGATCCCGGTGTGCGGGATGGCGGGCGACCAGCAATCGGCGACGATCGGCCAGGCCTGCCTCGCCCCCGGCGATACCAAGGCGACGTTCGGCACCGGGGCGTTCGTGCTCACCCAATATGGCACGACCGTGCCGACCTCGCGCAATCGGTTGCTCGCCACCGTCGCTTGGCAACTGGGCGGGCGCCGCGCCTATGCGCTGGAGGGGTCGGTGTTCGTCGCCGGCAGCCTGGTCAAATGGCTGCGCGACCAGATCGGGCTGATCGCCACCGCCGACGAGACCGAAGGGCTGGCGGCGAGCGTTGCCGACAATGCCGGCGTCTATTGCGTGCCCGCGCTGTCCGGGCTGGGCGCGCCATGGTGGCGACCGGAGGCGCGCGGCAGCCTGACCGGCCTGTCGTTCACCGCCACCCGCGCCCACATCGTCCGCGCCGCGCTGGAGGCGATGGCGCACCAGGCGCACGACCTCAAGGCCGCCTTCGCCGCCGACGGCGCCGACTGGACCGGGCTGCGCGTCGATGGCGGCATGGTCGCGAACGGCTGGATGGTGCAGGATCTGGCCGACATGCTCGGCATCGCGGTCGAACGCCCCGCCTTTGCCGAGACCACCGCGCTGGGCGCGGCGATGCTGGCCGGGGTCGGCTGCGGGCTGTTCGCCGATCTGGAGGCCGCCGCGACGATGCGCGGCGCGGTCGAGACCTTCGCCCCGCATCTGGACGACAACGCGCGGCAGGCGCGGCTCGACGGTTGGGCGCGGGCGGTGACGGCGGTGGTCGACGCGGCGGGATGATCCGCTTCACCGCGCGTTCAGCCCGCGCGTGGCCTGATCGAGCCTTCCCGCGCGGAGACCGAAGATGATCGCCCTTGCCGCCCTGATGCTGTCGATGGGACAAGTGCCCACCCCGGCCTTCTCGATCGCGCGGACGCCGGTGTTCGCGCCGGCCAGCGCCGGCCGTTCCCCGCCGCGCCGCCGCTCGCCCACCTCGCGGGTCCGCAAATGGACGGTCGAGCAGCGCATCTGCGAACACCGCACCAACGGTTCCTGCGTGATGACCGCGCCCGACCTGCTCGCACCCGACGTCGCGCCCAAGCGCGATCGCTGATCGGCCCTTCGCCAACCGTTCCCCGGCAAGGGCCGGGGCCAAGTTGCTAGACGGGCATTATCAGGCGATTCTCGTCGTCACACCGGCTTTGCCACATCGGCTTGTCCGGCCGGGCTCCGGCCTTCGCCGGGGAATGGCTGCTACGCCGCCGCCCGATCCGCGAACATCGCCTTCAAATCCTTCTTCAGGATCTTGCCGTTGGCGTTGCGCGGCAGCGTGTCGGCGACGAAGCGGATCGCCACCGGCACCTTGAACGCGGCCAGCCGGTCGCGGACCCATTGCTGCAATTCGGCCTCGCTCGCCTGCGTACCGGGGGCGAGGTGGACGATCGCGGCCGGCTCCTCGCCCAATGTGCGGTGCGGGATGCCGATCAGCGCGGCGTCGGTCACCGCCGGATGCGCATAGAGCACGTCCTCGACTTCCGATGAATAGATGTTCTCGCCGCCCCGGATGATGATGTCCTTGGCGCGATCGACGATGTAGCAGAACCCCTCCTCGTCCAGCCGCGCCAGATCGCCGGTGCGTACCCAGCCGTCGACAAAGGTCGCCGCGGTCGCCTCGGGCTTGTTCCAATAGCCCTTCACCACCATCGGCCCGCGCGCCCACAATTCGCCGACCTCGCCGATCGGCAGTTCCTGCGGGTTGTCGTCGTCGACGGTCATGATCCTGAGGTCGGCGGTGGCGACCGGCGGGCCGCAGCTGGTCGGGCGATTGAGGTAATCCTCCGCGCCGTGGCTGGTCACCGTCGCCATTGTCTCGGTCATTCCCCAGCCATTGGCCGGCAGCGCGCCGAATTCGGTGAAGATGCGCTTGACCAGTTCGGGCGCCGACGGCGCGCCGCCATAGGAGATCGCCTCCAGCGACGACAAATCGTAGTTGGCGCGCGCGGGATGCTCCAGCAGCTGCCACGCGATCGTCGGCACCCCGCCGGTGCCGTGGACACCCTCGTCCTGGATGATCTTCATCGCCTGTTCGGGGTCCCACCGGCGCATGAATACCAGCGTGCCGCCGGTGGCGATGTTGCCCATCATCGCCGCGCTGCAGGCGGTGACGTGGAACATCGGGATCACCAGCAGCATCGTCCTCGGTACCGGCGCCGGAATCTCGTCGCCGCGCCGCAGCAGCGATCGTGCCGCCGAATAGCCGCCTGACAGGATGTTGGTGCAGATGTTGCGGTGGGTGCCCAGCGCCCCCTTCGGATTGCCGGTGGTGCCGCTGGTGTAGAAAATCGTCGCCTCGTCGTCCGGGGCCAGGTCGACCTCGGGCAGCGCCACGGCGGGCAGTTCGCCCCAGCGCGACGTCGGCCCGATCAGGTCGTCGAGCGGGATCGCCGGGCCGTCGAGCGAGTCCCGCGCGCGGGTGACGACGACGCGCTCCAGATCGGGCAGCCGCGCATAGCAATCCTTCAGCCGCTCATGGCGCTCGCCATCGACGAACAGCACCTTGGAACCCGAATCGCGCAGGCCATATTCCAGCTCGCCCCCGGTCCACCACGCGTTGAGCGGGACACAGATCGCGCCCAGGCTGGTGACGGCGAAGAAGATCGTCGGCCATTCGGGCAGGTTGCGTGCGGCCAGCGCGACGCGGTCACCCTTCTCGACCCCCATCTCGCGCAGTTTCGCCGCCAGCGTCGCCACCGCCTTGAAATTGTCGGCGTAGGTGACCCGCTCGTCCTCATAGATGGTGAACTCGCGCGCGCCGTGCATCGCGGAGGCGGCGATCAGCGCCGCCAGCGTCGGCGGGGAATGCTTCCATACGCGCGTCGGGATGCCGCGAATGTCGACCGTCTCCATCTCGAACTTGCTGCCCGGTGCGACGAGCAGCGCGCGCGCCTGCTCCATGCTCATCTTGGGCCAGCTGGGGTCCAGCGCGATCAGGGGTTCCGTGGTCAATTCTCTCTCCACTCGAAACTTCGGTTTGGGCGTGATCGCCTCTTTCGGCAAAGGTTAGTGTTGATTCGCGCCGCGCTCAAGGCGATAGAAGCGCCGCACACGCCGCAGGGCATCGCAAGGCGGTTTAGAAGCGAGGGTATGGAGTGCAAATGGAGTTGGCGCGCCCCGAGGATCATGGTTTCGATCGCGATCGGCTGGCGCGAATCGACCGTTTGCTGGACGAACGCTACGTCGCGTCGGGGAAACTGCCCCACGCCCAGATCCTGATCGGCCGCGACGACGCCATCGTCCATTTCAACAGCATCGGCGCCGCGCGTGAGGGCGGCCAGGCGGTGGACGAGGCCAGCCTGTTCCGCATCGCCAGCATGACCAAGCCGGTCACCTCGATCGCGTTCATGCAGCTGGTGGAACAGGGGCTGGTCGCGCTCGACACCCCCGTCCACCACGTGCTTCCCGAACTGGCGGCGGTCGGCGTCTATAACGGCGGCGGCGGCGACGCGCCGTTCGTCACCCGCGCGCCGGCCGAACCGATGCGGATGCTCGATCTGCTGCGCCACACCTCGGGCCTGACCTACAGTTTCCAGAACCGCTCGAACATCGACCTCGCCTATCGCCGCGACCGGATCGAATCGTGGCACGGCAACCTCGATCTCGACGGGTTCGTCGCCGCGCTGGGCGCGCTGCCGCTCGAATTCACGCCGGGCGAGGCATGGAATTATTCGGTATCGACCGACGTGCTCGGCGCGGTGGTGCAGCGGCTGGCGGGCAAGCCGCTGGGCGATGTGTTCCGCGAACGCATTTTCGCGCCGCTAGGGATGGAGGACACGTTCTTCCATGTCCCCGCCGACAAGCTGCATCGGCTGACCGACTGCTACACGCTGGCGCCGGGCAAGGGCCGGGTGATGTACGATCGCGGCGCCGAATCGGCGTGGGCCAACCCGCCAAAGCTGCAATCGGGCGGCGGCGGGCTGGTGTCGAGCGCGCTCGACTATCATCGTTTCTGCCGCATGTGCCTGAACGGCGGCGTGCTCGACGGCGCGCGGATCGTGTCGCGCAAGACGATCGAGCTGATGACGCTCAACCACCTGCCCGGCGGGTCCGATCTCGCCACGATGTCGCGCTCGCTGTTCAGTGAGACCGCGAACGCCGGCACCGGCTTCGGACTGGGGTTCGCGGTAACGCAGGACGTCGCCAAGTCGATGATCCCCGGATCGGTCGGCGAATATTATTGGGGCGGGATGTTCTCCACCGCCTTCTTCATCGATCCGGTCGAACGGATCACCATGGTGTTCATGACCCAGGTTTCGCCGTCGAACGTCTATCCGATCCGGCGCGAGCTAAAGACGCTGATCTATTCCGCCCTCGCCTGAGGGACCATCCTTGTCCGCATTGCAGGAGCAACCGACCGATATGACTTCCCCGATCCGCACCGAACGCCACGACGACGTCCTTGTCATCATCTCGAACAATCCGCCGGTCAACGCGCTGGGCGCGGCGGTGCGCCAGGGGCTGGCGGCGGGCGTCGCGGAAGCGGCCGGCGACGATTCGATCAAGGCGGTGGTGATCCGCTGCGACGGCCGCACCTTCTTTGCCGGCGCCGACATCACCGAATTCGGCAAGCCGATGGTCGAGCCGGGCCTAGACACCGTCATCACCGCGATTGAGGGGCTGGGCAAGCCGGTGGTCGCCGCGATCCACGGCACCGCGCTGGGCGGCGGGTGCGAGGTGACGCTCGGCTGCCATTACCGCATCGCGGTGCCGTCGGCGAAGATCGGCACGCCCGAGGTCAAGCTCGGCCTGCTGCCGGGTGCTGGCGGGACGCAGCGCATCCCGCGCATCGCCGGGGTCAAGCTGGCGCTCGAGATGACCGCGCTCGGCGATCCGATTTCGGCGAAGAAGGCGCTCGAGGCTGGCCTGATCGATCGCCTCGCCGACGAGGACAGCCTTGAGGCGGACGCGATCGCCTTTGCCCGCGAAGTCGCCGCGCAGCGTCCCCTGCCCATCGCCAGCCAGCGCACCGCCACCGCCGATCCCGAAGCGGTCGAGGCGTTCAAGAAGGCCAACGCCCGCAAGTTCCGCGGGTTCGAGGCGCCGGCGGCGAACATCGCCTGCATCGAAAAGGCGACCTCCGGCGCCAGCTTCGCCGAGGGCATCGCGTTCGAGCGGCAGGAATTCATGAAGCTGATGATGGGCACGCAATCGGCCGCCCAGCGCCACATCTTCTTCGCCGAACGTCAGGCCGCGAAGATCGACGGCATCCCCTCCGACATCGCGCTTCGCGACATCCGCCGGGTCGGAGTGATCGGCGCCGGCACGATGGGCGGCGGCATCAGCATGAACTTCCTGTCCGCCGGCATCCCGGTGACGATCGTCGAGATGCAGCAGGACGCGCTCGATCGCGGCACCGGCGTGATCCGCAAGAATTACGAGGCGACGGCGGCCAAGGGGCGGCTGACGGCCGAGCAGGTCGAAAAGGCGGTCGGCCTCCTCACCCCGACGCTCGACCTGAACGCACTCGCCGACTGCGACCTGATCATCGAGGCGGTCTATGAGAACATGGACGTCAAGAAGGAGCTGTTCGGCAAGCTCGACGCCATCGCCCGGCCGGGCGCGATCCTCGCGTCGAACACCAGCTACCTGAATGTCGATGAGATCGCGGCGTCGACCGCCCGGCCGCAGGACGTGCTGGGAATGCACTTCTTCTCGCCCGCCAACGTCATGAAGCTGCTGGAGGTGGTGCGCGGCGCCAAGACCGCGCCGGACGTGCTGGCGACGGTGATGGCGCTGGCCAAGACGATCCGCAAGGTCGCGGTGGTCGCGGGCGTGTGCCACGGCTTCATCGGCAACCGGATGCTGATGCCGCGTCAGGTCGAGGCGATGAAACTGCTGATGGAAGGCGCGACGCCGCAGCAGGTGGACAAGGTCCACACCGATTTCGGGATGCCGATGGGGCCGTTCCAGATGAGCGACCTCGCCGGGGTCGACATCGGCTGGCACCGCGATCCGACCCGGATCGAGAGCATCCGCGACGCGCTCGCCGCGGAAGGGCGCTGGGGCCAGAAGAAGAGCGCGGGCTTCTACGACTATGACGAAAAGCGCACGCCCAGCCCCTCCCCGCGCGTCGCCGAGATCATCGAGGATTTCCGCAAGCAGGCCGGCACCCCGCAGCACGAGGTGACCGATGAGGAGATCATCGAACGCACGCTCTACACCATGGTCAACGAGGGCGCGCTGATCCTCCAGGAAGGCATGGCGCAGCGTGCGTCGGACATCGATGTCGTGTGGATCTATGGCTATGGCTGGCCGGTCTATCGCGGCGGCCCGATGTTCTGGGCCAACACCGTCGGGCTCAAGACGATCGTCGCCGGGCTGGAAAAGCACGGCTTCGAGGTCGCCCCGCTGCTGCGCGAAAAGGCCGACAAGGGCGAGAATTTCTGATGACCGGGGCGGCTCTGTCTCCCGCTCCCCTGAGCGGCGGCGGGCGATGAACACCGCCCGTGAGACCGTCGCCGCGATCGTCGCCGGACGGACCTCCGCCCGCGCCGAGGTCGAGGCGGCGATCGCCCGGATCGAAGCGGGCGACGGCGCGATCAACGCGGTCGTCGTCCGCGACTTCGACCGTGCCCGCGCCGCCGCCGACGATGCCGATCGCCGAGTCATGGCCGGCGAGCGTACCCCGCTGCTCGGGCTGCCGATGACGGTGAAGGAAAGCTTCGACGTCGCCGGGCTGCCGACCAGCTGGGGCTTCGTCGAGCATCGCGACTATGTGCCGACGTCGGACGCGGCGGCGGTGAAGCGCCTGAAGACTGCCGGGGCGATCATCCTCGGCAAGACCAACGTCCCCCCGGCGCTCGCCGATCTTCAGTCGGACAATCCGGTCTATGGCCGCACCAGCAATCCGCACGATCACAGCCGCGTCGCCGGCGGATCGTCGGGCGGCGCCGCCGCCGCGCTCGCCGCCGGCTTCGTCGCGCTGGAGCTGGGGTCGGACATCGGCGGTTCGATTCGCGTTCCCGCCGCCTTCAACGGCGTGTGGGGGCACAAGCCGACCTACGCCGCGCTGTCGTCGGAGGGGCATCACTTCCCCCGCACCGACGGCGCCCGCGCCGCCCTCGCGGTGATCGGTCCGCTCGCGCGTGACGGCGACGATCTGGCGCTCGCGCTCGATATCCTGACCAGCCAGCCGCTCGCCCGCCCTGCCACGCGCGGCGTCGGCGACTGGCGCGTGCTGGTGCTCGACAGCCACCCGGCGGCACGGGTCGCGGCGCCGATCCGCGCCGCGCTGGACTCGCTCGCCGACGCCTTCGGTTTGGCCGGGGCCAGCGTCGATCGCGCCAGCCCGCTGCTGCCCGATCTCGCCGCGCAACACCGCCACTATATGCATATGCTCAACATCGCGCTCACCCGTGGCGTGGCGGCGGGCGACCGGCCGGCGCCGACGCTGGCGGAATGGTTCGACCTGAACGATCACCAGGCGCGCAACCGTCGCCAGTGGAACCGCCTGTTCGCCGATTATGACGCGGTGATCGCGCCCGCGCTGGGCGTCACCGCCTTCCCGCACGATCCCACCCCGCTCGCCGATCGCCTGTTGACGATCGACGGCGAAGCGACGCGCTTCGGCGCGCAGTTCGCCTTTCCGGGCCTTGCCACCTTCCCGATGCTGCCGGCGACGAGCGTGCCGGTGGGGACCGATCCCGAGGGCCTGCCGATCGGCGTGCAGGTCATCGCCGACACGCTGGCCGATCACACCGCGATCGCGGTGGCGCAGGCCGCCCACGCCCTGATGAGGACTTGAGTTGATGACCGATCTCGACACTTTCCGCGCCGAAACCCGCGCCTGGCTGGAGGAGAATTGCCCGCCGTCGATGCGTGAGCCGGTGCACGGCGAAGCCGACATCAACTGGGGCGGTCGCCGCGCGGATTACGCGAACAAACCCGATCAGAAATTGTGGATGGACCGCATGGCCGCGCGCGGCTGGACGGTGCCCGACTGGCCCAAGGCCTATGGCGGCGGCGGGCTGTCCCCGGCGGAAACCAAGATCGTGCGTGAGGAGATGGCGCGGCTCAACTGCCGCAATCCGCTCAACAGCTTCGGCATCTCGATGCTCGGGCCGGCGCTGCTCAAATACGGCAGCGAGGCGCAGAAGCTGGAACACCTGCCCAGGATCGCGCGCGGCGAGATCCGCTGGTGCCAGGGCTATTCGGAACCGGGCGCGGGGTCCGATCTCGCCGGCCTCCAGACCTCGGCCGAGGACAAGGGCGACTATTATCTCGTCAACGGGCAAAAGGTGTGGACCAGCTACGCCGACAAGGCCGACTGGATCTTCTGCCTCGTCCGTACCGACAAGAGCGTCAAGCAGGGCGGCATCAGCTTCCTGCTGTTCGACATGGAAACGCCCGGCGTCTCGACCCGGCCGATCCTGCTGATCTCGGGCAATTCGCCGTTCTGCGAGACCTTCTTCGACGATGTGAAGGTGCCCAAGGAAAACCTGGTGCACGAGGTCAACAAGGGCTGGGACGTCGCCAAATATCTGCTCGGCCATGAGCGGGAGATGATCTCCGGCATGGGGCTGGGGTCGAGCGGCGGCAATCCGCTGATCGACGGCGCGATCGCCACGATCGGGCTCGACGCGCAGGGTCGCCTCGCCGATCCGCTGCTGCGCGGTCAGATCGCGCTGTTCGAGGTGCGCGCGCGCGCGTTCGCGGCGATGTCCGAACGCTTCATCGACGAGCTCAAGGCCGGACAGGCGCATCCCGCCCAGCCGAGCATGATGAAATATTACGGCACCGAGCTGAACAAGAGCCGCCACGAGCTGATGATGGCCAGCGGCGGTTCCGACGCGCTCGAATGGGACAGCGACGCCTCGCACCACGGCGCTGCGGCGCGGGCGTGGCTGCGGACCAAGGCCAATTCGATCGAGGGCGGCACCAGCGAGATCCAGCTCAACATCATCGCCAAGCGCATCCTGGAACTGCCCGGCGCCTGAACGTGCCTGCTCCCGCGCAGGCGGGGGCCCGGGATTATGCGCGCGTCGCGCGGGGCCAGTCCCTCTGCGGACGCGGGAATACAAGGGAATTGAAATGCCGCTCTACCTTAACGACGAACAGACGATGCTGCGCGACACTGCGAAGGACTTCGTCGCCGAACATGCCCCGGTCGGCCACATGCGCGCGCTGCGCGACGCGGGCGACGCCACCGGCTTCAGCCGCGACCTGTGGAAGCAGTTCGCGGAGATGGGCTTCACCGGCATCCTGGTGCCGGAGGCCGACAACGGCCTTGGTCTCGGCCATGTCGAGGCGGGCGTGGTGCTGGAGGAGATCGGGCGCAACCTGTCGCCCTCCCCGTTCCTTTCCACCGCCGTCGCGGCGGTCGAGGCGCTGAAGGCGTCGCCGCTGCGCGAACGCTGGTTCCCCGGTATCCTGTCGGGCGATACCGTCGCCGCGCTGGCGATCGATGAGGGCGCCAAGCACCGTGCATCCGTCACGCTGAAGGCGGAGCGTTCGGGCAACGGTTTCCGCCTGACCGGGGCGAAGCAGTTCGTCACCCACGGCCATGTCGCCGACTTGATCATCGTCGCCGCGCGCACCGCGGGCGGACCGGACGATGCCGACGGCATCACCCTGTTCGCGGTCGGCAAGGATGCGGCGAAGCTGACCGTCACGCCCGAACGGCTGGCCGACGCCAGCCTGGCCGCGCACCTCGACTTCGACGGGGTCGAGGTCGATGCCGACGCGGTGATCGGGGAAGTCGATGCGGGCGGCGATCCGCTCGCCCGGCTGCTGCGCGGCGCGCGCACCGGCGCGTCGGCGGAGATGCTCGGCGTCGGCGGCGGCGCGATGGACCTGACCGTCGGCTATCTCAAGGAACGCAAGCAGTTCGGGGTCGAGATCGGCCGCTTCCAGGCGCTCCAGCACCGCGCGGCGCACCTCTATTCAGAAATGGAGGTCGCCCGCGCCGCGACGCTCAAGGCGCAGCAGTTGCTCGACGCGGGCGATCCCGGCGCCGATGCCGCCGCGTCGGTGGCCAAGGCGATGACCGGGCTTGCCACGACGCTGTCGGTGCAGGAAGGCGTGCAGATCCACGGGGGGATCGGCATGACCGACGAATATGACATCGGTTTCTACATGAAGCGCGCGCGCGTGCTGGCGGAGATGTTCGGCGACGCCAATTTCCACGCCGACATGCTGGCGCGGAGTGCCGGATACTGACCCCCTCCCCGTTCGTGCTGAGCTTGTCGAAGCACCGCCCTTTTTCTCTTCACCTCCGGAGCCAGTAGAAGAACGGTGCTTCGACAAGCTCAGCACGAACGGATTTGGAAATGACCGAAGAGATCGCCGCCAGACCCCGCCGCACCGATGAGGAGATCGTCGCCGAACTGGTGACGCTGCTCGACGTCGAGGAGATCGACACCGACCTCTATCGCGGCGCGCGTCAGCCGGGCGGCACCGGTCGCGTGTTCGGCGGTCAGGTGATCGCGCAGGCGCTCCAGGCCGCGCAGCGATCGGTCGCTGCCGACAAGAGCGCGCATTCGCTCCACGCCTATTTCATGCGGCCGGGGAATGAGGATCACCCGATCATCTACCGTGTCGTCCGCGATTTCGAAGGGCGCAGCTTCGCCACCCGCCGCATCATCGCGATGCAGCGCGGGCAGCCGATCCTCAACATGGCGGCGTCGTTCCAGTTGCCGGAGGACGGCCTGCATCACCAACACGCCATGCCCGACGTGCCCGCGCCCGAAACGCTCCAGTCCGAACAGGATATCCGGCGCGACGCGATCGACGAGATCCCCGAACGGCTCCGCCCGTTCTTCCTGCGTCGCCGCCCGATCGAGATTCGCCCGGTCAACCCACGCGCCTGGAGCAATCCGGTCAAGACCGAACCGGTCTATCGCTCGTGGTTCCGCGCGCGGGCGCCGCTGCCGAACGACCCGGCGCTGCACCGCGCGGTCATCGCCTATGCATCCGACATGGCGTTGCTGGGCACCGCGATGATGCCGCACGGCGTCAGCTGGGTGACTCACAACATGCAGACCGCCAGCCTCGATCATGCGATCTGGATGCACGAATCGGCGCGCGCCGATGATTGGCTGCTCTACGCCACCGACAGCCCGTGGTCGGGCCACGCCCGTGGGTTCAACCGCGGCAGCATCTTCGCGCGCGACGGCCGGCTGGTGGCGAGCACGACGCAGGAAGGGCTGATCCGCCTGCGCGAGTGATCGCGTCGCGACCTACTCCGCCGGCATCCGGAACACGACCCGTTCGACGCAGCCGGTCGCGCCGGTGGACGACGGCTTGCGCTTCGCCATGCGGACGATGCGAAGCGCCTCCACGCCGAATGCGGCGGCGGGTTCGCTCGCCAGCACGGTGACGTTGCCGGTGTCGCCCCATGGCGCGACGTCATAGCCGATCACCGCCCATCCCTCGATCGCGCGGCGGCGGAACGGTTCGGGAAAGGTCAGGCGCGGCGGCAGCGTCCATTCGGTGTCGGGGTCGATCGCGCAGGTCGCCTCCGGCTTTCGGAACGATTCCAGCGGCGGCGGTGGCGGCGGCGCGAGCGCGATCTGTTGACGCCGGTGGTAGGGATAGCTGCACCCCGTCCGCGCCTTTGGAGCGAAGCGTGAGCGGCGCACCGCGTCGATCGACGCGCGATCCAGCGCGGCGTTGCCGTCGCTCGACAGCACCCGCACCCGCACCGGCTTGCCGCGGCGATCGATGTCGAACCCGATCATCGCATAGCTGCTGGTGCCCGGCGGCTGCGCGATCGCCTTGAAATCGGGAAAGCCGCGCAATCGCACCTCGGGCGGCGTCGGTGTGAAACAATCGCCGCCCTCGGCCGCCAGCCGCTGTCCGATCGCCTCCTCCGCGCCGGTGCGCTCGTGCGGCAGGGCAAGGGCGCGGTGGACCAGCGCGGCGGGGCCGGTCTCCACCGAAACGGCCTCGCGCGCGAAAGCGATCGTGCAGCCGGTTCGCGGTGCGCCCGGCGCAAACCGCCACGCGGCGAACGCCGCCGTCACCTCGACGGGCGCGCCGCCACGGCCCGCGGAAACGATGCTGAGCGGACGCCCGCTCTCATCGATGCGAAAGTTCAGCGCGGTCGGGGTGCCGTCGGTCACGATCGGGACCGACGACGCGCCCGGATTGGGCCGTTCGACCAGGATCGGCGCAACCGGCTGGCCATCGCAACTCGCTGCGCCCGGCACGAAATCGATCAGCGTCGCCATCGGTGGGCGGCGCTGACCCTCGACAATCGGCGGTGGCGGCCCCTGGACGGCGCCGGCGGCCAGCGCCAATGCATAGCTTGCGATCATCTCGCCGTGATGCGCCCTGTCCGTTACCGACTCAAGACATTCCGGCGACTAGACCGCCGGCTTGCCGAATTCCTGCCGCGTCACCGGATGGCTCGACGACAGCCCGCCGTCGACCGCGACCGCCTGCCCGTTGACATAGCTGGCGTCGTCGGACGCGAGGAACAGCGCCACGCGCGCGATCTCCTCGGGCACCCCGGCGCGCTTCAACGGGTTGAGCCGGCCGACCTTGTCCATCTTGTCGTTGGCGCGGGCATAGTCGAACACCACCTGCGTCATCCCGGTTTCGATCAGGCCGGGGCAGATCGCGTTGACGCGCACGTTGGTGCCGGTCAGTTGCTGCGCGGATGTCTGGACGAGGTTGATCACCCCGGCCTTCGACGCCGAATAGGCCGGCCCGCCCGCGCCCGATCGGATGCCGGCGACGCTGGCGGTGCACACGATCGCGCCCTTGCCGCGCTTGATGATCTCCGGCGCGGCGTGCTTGATCGCCAGGAACGGCCCGATCAGGTTGACGCGCAACACCTCCGCCCACAGCTCCGGGGTCGATTCGAACACGCCGGTCATCCCGCCCGAAATCCCCGCGTTGGCGTAGACGACGTCCAGCCCGCCATGCTGCTGCACCGCCAGCGCCACCGTGCGCGCGACGTCATCCTCGTCACCGGCATCCATCCGGATCGCGGTCGCGGTCCCGCCGGCCGACGCGATCATCGCTACCGTCTCTTCCACCGCCTCGGTCTTGTCGGCGGCGATCACCTGCCCGCCCTCGGCCGCGAACAGCCGCGCGGAGGCGCGACCGATCCCCGATCCGGCGCCGGTGACGATGATCGATCTGCCGGTGAATCTTGCCATGGTCTCTCTCTCCTGAAGCGGGTCAGATGGTGACGCCGCCGTCCATCACGATCGTCTGGCCGGTGACGAACGCCGCCGCGCGCGAGGCGAGGAAGGCGACGCCCCCGGCGATATCCTCCGGCTCGCCGATGCGGCGCAGCGGCACGCTGGTGCTGATCGCCTGCTGCCGCGCGGGGTCTTCCCACAGCGCGCGGGCGAAGTCGGTCTTGACCAGCCCCGGCGCGATGCAGTTCACACGGACGTTGTCCGGCCCATATTCGTGCGCCAGATTGCGCGCGAGCTGCATGTCGGCGGCCTTGGAAATGCCATAGGCGCCGATCGACGTCGAACCGCGCAGCCCGCCGATCGACGATATGATGATGATCGAACCGTCGCGCCGCGCCCGCATCTCGGGCACCACCATCGTGATCAGCCAGTGGTTGGCGACGATGTTGTTGTCGAGGATCTTGCGGAACTGGTCGTCGCTGATCCCCGCCTGCGGCCCGTAATAGGGGTTGGACGCGGCGTTGCACACCAGGATGTCGATCCGCCCGAACGCGCGCCGGCTCTCATCCACCAGATGCTGAAGCCCGGCCTTGTCGGAGATGTTGGCGGCGACCGCGATCGCGGTGCCCGCGCCGAACCGGGCGTCGATCTCCGCCGCCACCGCGTCGCACGCATCCTGCTTGCGGCTGGAGATGACCACCTTCGCGCCGTGCGCGGCCAGCTCGAACGCGCTGGCCTTGCCGATGCCACGCGATGATCCGGTGATCACCGCGACCTTGCCCGTCAGATCGAACAGCGACATCGCCTTCCCCCCACCCCGTTTGAATCAGGCCGCGCCGGCCTTTTGCGCGAACGCCCACGCGCTTTCCGCCAGCATCGGGATACGCTCCGCCATCTCCTTGGCCTGGGTGTTGGATGCGTTGCCGTCCAGCGCGCGCTTCTTGATCCCCTGGACGATGCCCAGCAGGCGGAACTGGCCGAACGCGAAATACCAGTTGAGGTCGGGGATCGAATCGACCCCGGCCCGCTCGCAATAGCGCGCCGCCATCGCCTCCATCGTCGGGATGCCGCTGTCGCCGCCGGCGACCCCGCCGATCGACGCGGCGCCATTGGCCGGCATCTCCCAGTTGATCAGGATATAGGCCAGGTCGGCCATCGGATCGCCCAGCGTCGCCAGTTCCCAGTCGAGCACCGCCTTCACCCGCGGCTCGCCCTTGGCAAAGATCATGTTGTCGATGCGATAGTCGCCGTGGACGATCGCGGTGCGGCGCTGTTCGGGCAGCGTGCGCGGCAACCATTCGATCAGCTTTTCGGCCTCGGGCACGTCGTCGGTCTGTGCCAGCCGGTACTGTTTGGTCCAGCGCCCGACCTGCCGCTCGAAATAGCTGCCCGGCTTGCCGAACTCGCCCAGCCCCGCCGCCTGGTAATCCACCGCGTGGAGTTCGGCGAGCCGGTCGGCGATCTCGTTGTAGATCGCGGTGCGCTGGGCCGGGGTGTGACCGGGCAGCGATCCGTCCCAATGGGTGACGCCGTCGACCATCTCCATCACGTAAAAGGCGGAACCCAGAACGTCGTCGTCCTCGCACAGCCCATAGGGCCGCGCGACCGGAAAGCCGGTCGGGTGCAGCGCGGAGATCAGGCGGAATTCGCGGTCGACGGCATGGGCGGACGGCAGCAGCGGGCCGAACGGCTTGCGCCGCAGCACATAGCGCCCGCTCGCGGCGTCGATGCGATAGGTCGGGTTGGACTGGCCCCCGGCGAACTTGACGTAGGTCATCGGCCCGGCAAAGCCGGCGACGTTCGCCGTCATCCAGCCGAACAGCCGGTCCGCATCCAGGTCGTGGACGTCCTCGACCGCGCCCGATTTGGCATTCATCGCGCGGCTCCGTTCAGGCGAAGGTGATGACGGAACGGGCGGCGTCGCCCTTGCGCAGCTCGTCGAACGCATCGTTGATGCGCTCCAGCGGCAACCGTTCGGCGATGATCGTGTCGAGATCGAGCAGCCCGCGCAGGTAGAAGTCGACCAGCCGCGGGATATCGACCGGAAAACGGTTGTCGCCCATCAGCCCGCCCTGCACCTTCTTGCTGCCGAGCAGGTCGAGCGCGGACAGCCCGACGCTGCTGCCCAGCGGCATCATCCCCAAAATCGTCGCCCTGCCGCCGCGCCGCAGCACCTTGACCGCGGTCTGGGCAGAGGCTTCGCGCCCGACCGCCTCGATCGCGTGGTGGACGCCGCCCTTGGTCAGCTCGATCACCTGCGGCACGGTATCCTCGGCCAGCGCGTCAAAGCTGTGGGTGGCGCCCAGTTTCTCCGCCAGCGCGCGCTTGTCCGCGACCGGATCGATCGCGATGATCTTGCCCGCGCCGGCGATCTTCGCCGCGTTGACCGCCGCCAGCCCGATCCCGCCGCATCCGACCACGCACACCGTCTCGCCCGGCGTCACGTCGGTGGAGTTGAACACCGCGCCCGCCCCGGTCGCCACCGCGCATCCCAGCAGCGCGGCGCGGTCGAGCGGCATCTCCGGGTCGATCGCGACACAGGCATGTTCGTGGACCAGCATCATCTCGGCATAGGCCGACAGGTTCAGCATCTGGTTGACCGGATCGCCGCCCCGGCTCAGGCGCGGCGGCGCGCCCTTCGCCCGCTTGGTATCGCTCGAAATGCACAGCGCCATGCGGCCGGTGATGCAGAATTCGCAGTGGCCGCAGAACGCCGACAGGCAGGTGACGACCGCGTCGCCGACCTTCACGGTGCGCACCTCGCTGCCCACCGCCTCGACGATGCCCGCCGCCTCATGCCCCGGAATCGCCGGCAGCGGCGTCGGATAGGCGCCGTCGACGAAATGCAGGTCCGACCGGCACACCCCGCACGCGACGGTGCGGATCAACACCTCGTGCGGGCCGGGCGCGTCGATGTCGACGTCCCAGATTTCCAGCGGCTTGCCGGCTTCGACGAGAACTGCGGCTTTCACTTTCGTCTCCTCAATCGCTGCGGGGTGCGGGGGTCAGCGGCTGACGCCGATGTCGCCGCTCGACACCCGATCCGCCTTGTACTCGCCGTACTTGCCGAACTCGTTGCGGGCGATCGCGCGGTTGTGGACCTCGTCCGGGCCGTCGGCGAAACGCAGCGTGCGGATGCTCGCCCACGCGCTGGCCAGCCCGAAATCGCCCGACACGCCGCCGCCGCCATGCGCCTGCACCGCGTCGTCCAGGATCTGGAGCGCCATCGTCGGCGCCTGCACCTTGATCATCGCGATCTCCAGCTGCGCCGACTTGTTGCCCGCCTTGTCCATCATGTCGGCGGCTTTCAGGCACAGCAGGCGCGTCATCTCGATGTCGATGCGCGCGCGGGCGATGCGCTGCTCCCAGATCGAATGGTCGGCGATCCGCTTGCCGAACGCGACGCGCGACAGCAGTCGCTTGGCCATCGCCTCGATCGCCTCCTCCGCGACGCCGATCGTGCGCATGCAGTGATGGATGCGCCCCGGCCCCAGTCGCCCCTGCGCGATCTCGAACCCGCGCCCTTCGCCCAGCAGAAGGTTGTCGACCGGCACGCGGACATTCTCCAGCACCACCTCGCCGTGGCCGTGCGGGGCGTGGTCATAGCCATAGACCGACAGCATCCGCTCTATCCGCACGCCCGGCGCGTCGAGCGGCACCAGGATCTGGCTCTGCTGCGCGTGACGCTTGGCGTCGGGATTGGTCTTGCCCATCACGATCGCCACCTTGCAGCGCGGATCGCCGACGCCCGACGACCACCATTTGCGGCCGTTGATGACGTAATGATCGCCGTCGCGAACCATCGACGTCTCGATGTTGGTCGCGTCAGAAGACGCCACCGCCGGCTCGGTCATCAGGAAGGCGGAGCGGATCTCGCCGTCCATCAGCGGCTTCAGCCACTGATCCTTCTGCGCGCGGGTGCCATAGCGGTGGAACACTTCCATGTTGCCCGTGTCGGGCGCCGAACAGTTGAAGCATTCGCTCGCCCAGCCGATCCGGCCCATTTCCTCCGCACATAACGCATATTCGAGATTGGTCAGCTGGGTGCCCTCGAACGCGAACGAATCGTCGACGTGGACCTGCCCCGAATGCGGCGGCATGAAGAAGTTCCACAGGCCCTGCGCCTTGGCGATCGCCTTCACCTCCTCGATGACCGGGATCACCTTCCACTTCTCGCCCTCGTCGTGCTGCGCCTGATAATCGGCCTGTCGCGGGCGGATATGCTGGTCGATGAACGCCTTCACGCGATCGCGGAAATAGGTCTCGCGCTCGTTCAGCGTGAAGTCCATGATCCTGCTCCTCTCAAACTCGGTTTCGCCGCCTCCGTAGGCCATACCGATTTTTCGGTAAAGCCCGTCGCGGCCGAGAATGCGGTGCTGAAAAATGGCGCTTTGGATTCGAAATTCCGCTGCTAGGATAATGCCATGAACGCCCCGGACACGATCCAGGCGGCCGACGACGGGGGAACCAAGCGATTCCGCGCGAAGCGCGACGCGATCCTTGCCGCAGCCGCCGAAGCCATCAACGAACAGAGCGCGAAGGGGATGACGTTCGCCGACGTCGCCGCGCGCGTCGGGCTCAACACCACCAGCGTCACCTATTACTTCCGCCGCAAGGAGGATCTGGCCGCCGCGTGCTTCGAACACACGCTCGACCAGCTTCAGGACATGCTGGCGACGTCGATGGCACAGCCCACCCCGGCCGATCGCGTGGCGATGTTCCTGCGCCTCAACATGGAACGCCTCGCCGCGATCCGGCGCGGTGAGGCGAAGCAGCTCGCCGTGCTGTCGGATCTGCGGGCGATGGAGGGGCGCGCGCGCGAGCAGCTGCTCGCCGGCTGGCGGGAAGTGTTCAGCCGCACCCGGATGTTGTGGGGGGAGCCGGCCAACCGCGCGATGAAGGACCTGTACGGCGCGCGCGCCCACGTGCTGCTGGAAAACAGCTTCTGGCTGTCGGCGTGGCTGGTCCGCTACGAGCTGGACGAATATCCGCGGGTCGAGGCGCGGATCATGGACGTGTTCCGCCACGGCGTCGCCGCTCCCGGCGCGATGTGGCAGCCGCGTCTGCTCGATCTTGAGCATGACGAGAGCGAACCCGGCCGCGCCGCCTTCCTCACCGCGGCGACCGCGCTCATCAACGAACTCGGCTATCGCGGCGCCTCGGTGCAAAAGATCGCCAGCGAGCTGAACGTGACCAAGGGCAGCTTCTACCACCATCTCGATGCGAAGGATGAACTGGTCGCCGCCTGCTACCAGCGCAGCTTCGACACCATCGCCGACGCGCAGCGGCTGGCGCACGAACGCGGCGGCTCCATGTGGCAGATGGTGCAGAACGTGATCGCGACGTTGCTCGACGTGCAATTCTCCGAACGCGGGCCGCTGCTGCGTACCACCGCGCTGTCCGGGCTCCCACCGACGGAGCGGCAGGTGATGATGGATCGGTCCAACCGGATCGCGCGCCGCTTCGCCGGCATGATCTCCGACGGCATCGCCGAAGGGTCGCTGCGCGCGGTCGATCCGCTGGTCGCCAGCCAGGCGCTGATGTCGTTGCAGAACGCGGCGTTCGACATGCGCAAATGGGCCGGCACGATGCCGCGCCAGCGCGCGGTGGCGATGTACGCATCGACACTGGTATTCGGCCTGTTCGACGACCGCGCGGTCACCAGCGCCGCCTGACCCGCCGCTCAGTCCGGCACCGCCGGCACGCGCCGCACGGCGATCATTTCCTCCGCCAGCCAGTCAGCGAACACCCGCGCGCGGCGCGGCAGATACCGGCGATGCGGGAACAGCAGCGTCATCGGCATCGGCGCGGCGCGAAAATCGGGCAGCACCTCGACCAGCTCGCCGCGGTCCAGCTCGGCCTGAACGTCATAGGCGGGGATCTGGATGATGCCGAGCCCGGCCACGCAGCACGCGATATAGGCCTCGGCGCTGTTCACCGTCACCCGCCCCGCCACCGCGCGGCTGTGGGTCTCGCCCTCCGCGACCCATTCGAACGCCTCGACCCGCCCGGTGGAGGGCGATGCGTAGAGCACCATCCGGTGCGCGCCCAGGTCGTCGGGAGTGCCCGGAACGCCGTGACGCGCCAGATAGGCGGGACTGGCGACGTTGATCAGTTCGAGCACCCCGATCCCGCGCGCGGTCATCGACGAATCCGCCAGCGGACCGATCCGCAACACGCAATCGGCGGCTTCCTCGATCAGGTTGATCGCGCGATCGGTCACCCCCAGCACGACGTCGATGCCCGGATAGCGATCGAGGAACGCCGGCAGGCGCGGCGCCACCACCAGCCGGCCGATCCGCCCGGGCAGGTCGACGCGCAACTGTCCGCGCGGCGCCTCGCCCGGCCGGAACAGATTCTCCGCCTCCTCGACGTCGGCCAGCACGCGGCGGCATCGTTCGTACAGCGCCAGCCCGTCCTGGGTCGGCGCGACCCGCCGGGTGGTGCGGTTGATCAGCCGCGCGCCGACTCGCGCCTCCAGCGCCTGGACCGCCATCGATACCGATGACCGCGATACCCCACTGATCTCCGCCGCGCGGGTGAAGCTGGCGGAATCGACCACCCGAACGAAGATGCGGAACAGGTCGATACGGTCCATCGACGCGATTGTTTACAGATCGCGAACGATGTTGTCATCGCTCGAGGATTTATCCGCTGTGCCGGGATGATAGCGGTGGCCATATTCCACGCAGCAAAGGAAACGACATGGCCGATCACGCTATTGCCGGCAAAACCGTCCTGATCGCGGGCGGCGCGAAGAATCTCGGCGGTCTGATCGCCCGCGATTTCGCCGAACACGGCGCACGGGCGGTGACGATCCACTACAACGGCGACGCCGCGCGCGCCGACGCCGACGCAACCGTCGCGGCGATCCGCGCCGCCGGAGCGCAGGCGCACGCGCTTCAGGCCGACCTGACCACCGCCGGCGCGGTGGAAAAGCTGTTCGCCGATGCGGCGGCGGCGATGGGCGGGATCGACATCGCGATCAACACGGTCGGCAAGGTGCTGAAAAAGCCGATGCTCGACATCAGCGAGGCCGAATTCGATGAAATGAGCGCGGTCAACTCGAAGTCCGCCTTCTTCTTCCTGAAGGAAGCCGGCCACACGCTCAACGACAATGGCAAGGTCTGCACGCTGGTGACCTCGCTGCTCGGCGCGTTCACGCCATTCTATGCCAGCTACGCCGGGACCAAGGCGCCGGTCGAGCACTACACCCGCGCCGCGTCGAAGGAATTCGGCGCTCGCGGCATCTCGGTCACCGCGATCGGGCCGGGGCCGATGGACACCCCGTTCTTCTATCCGGCCGAGGGTGCCGATGCCGTCGCCTATCACAAGACCGCGGCCGCGCTGTCCCCGTTCAGCAAGACCGGGCTGACCGATATCGCGGATATCGTGCCGTGGGTGCGCTTCCTCGTCACCGACGGCTGGTGGATGACCGGCCAGACCATCCTGGTCAACGGCGGCTACACCACCAAGTAAGGGCAAGGCGGCGGCGCGGCAAAGGCCCGCGCCGCCGCCCTCCCCTTTCCAGCCCGGTCGTCATTGCGAGCGCAGCGAAGCAATCCACCGAGTGGCCACTTGGATTGCTTCGCTGCGCTCGCAATGACGATCCAGATTACGCCCACCCAGCCCTAGAGGTGGCAGTCATCCGGTTCTAATAGCCGTTGAGCCGCGCGAACCGCTCGCGGTGCCACGCGGCGTTGCCCCACATCTGCTCGAGCACGCGCATCCGCTTGAGATAGAAACCGGCGTCATATTCGTCGGTCATGCCGATGCCGCCGTGGAGCTGGATCATCTCGCGGCTCATCAGGTGGCCGACCTCGTTCGCCTTGGCCTTGGCCAGCGACGCCGCCTGCCGCGTATCGCCGCCGCCGTCGAGCGCGGCCAGCCCGGCCTCGACCGCCGATCGCATCTGTTCGATGTCGCTGAACAGATTGGCCATGCGGTGCTGGAGCGCCTGGAACGTCGCCAGCACCTGCCCGAACTGCACCCGCTGCTTGAGGTAGGCGAGCGTCGTCTCGAACGCCTGCCCCGCCATCCCCAGCATCTCCGCCGCCGTCAGGATCGCGGCGCGGTCAAGGATCGCGTCGAGCAATCCGTCGCCGCCCCCGTCCAGCCGCTCGGCCGCCGCACCGTCAAAGGCGACGTCGGCATGGCTGCGGAAATCGGCCAGGTGCCGCCGCGTCCGCGTCACCCCCGCGCCGTCCTCGACCAGATAGACACCATCGCTCGCCGCGACGACGAACAGCCCGGCGGTGTCGCCTTCCGCGACGAACGCCTTGGTGCCGCTGATCTTGCCCGCCGCCACGCTCGTCGCGATCGCCGCCGGATCGTGGCGCCCCCCTTCGTCGATCGCCAGCGCGGCAACCAGTTCGCCCGACGCGATCCGCGGCAGATACGCCTGTTTCTGCGCGTCACTCCCGCCCAGCAGGATCGCCGCCGCCGCACCCGCGCTCGCCGCCAGCGGGGTCGCGGTCAGCGTCTTGCCGAGTTCCTCGATCACCAGCCCCAGGCTCAGCCAGCCGAAATCGCTCCCCCCATAGGCTTCGGGGATGATGATCCCGGTCCATCCCATGCCGGCGACCTCGGCCAGCACCGCCGGATCATACCCCGCCGCGCCATCGGCATCGCGCACCTTGCGCCACGCCGCCACCGGGCTTTCGTTGCGGGTCCATTCGCGCGCCATGTCGCGCAGCATCGTCTGTTCTTCGCTCAGAACGGCCATGACAATCCCTCTCCAAATTCTCCGCCGTCATGCCGGACCTGTTCCGGCACCCGCCGTGCGGCACGCGAGACGGTCGAAGCCATCCTCCAGCGCCGCCCGCCCGGTGGACCCCGGCCCTGGCCGGGGTGACGGACGCTATTGATGATCCAGCATCCCCAGGATGCGCTTGGCGATCACATTGTTCTGGATCTCGGTCGATCCGCCGTAGATCGTCGTCGCCTTGCCGAACAACCACGTCCGCGTCGCGGTCAGCTCCTCCGGGGTAAAGCCTTCGCCAGCCCAGCCCAGCCCCTGCAACCCCTCGATCTCGATGATCAGCTCGGCGCGCTCCTGACCCAGCTTTGTCCCGATCGTCTTGAGGATCGACGACACCTCGGACACGCCGCCAACCGCCTTGGATTCGGCCATGATCCGCATCGCGGTGAGCTGGAATACGCGCCAGTCCATCTCGAACTTGGCGATGCGCGCGCGCAATTCGCGGTCCGCGATCAGGCCGTCCTTGTCGGTCCCCACATGCGTCTTGGCCAGCTCGGCCAGGCTCGATCCCGCCGCCAGCATCCGCGCGCCGCCACCGGACAAATTGGTGCGCTCGTGTTGCAACAGCCGCTTGCCGATCGTCCAGCCCTGCCCCTCCTCGCCAACGCGATCGGATTTGGGCACCTTCACGTCGGTGAAGAACGTCTCGCAGAACGGCGACATGCCGCTGATCATCTGGATCGGCTTCACCTCGACGCCGGGCGCGGTCATGTCGATCAGGACAAAGCTGATGCCGCCCTGCTTCTGGCTCTTGTCGGTGCGCACCAGGCAAAAGCATTTGTCCGCCCATTGCCCGCCCGACGTCCACGTCTTTTGCCCGTTGACGAGGTAATGGTCGCCATTGTCCTCGGCAAAGGTCTGGAGGTTCGCCAGGTCCGAACCGGCGTTCGGCTCCGAATAGCCCTGGCACCAGCGCACCTCACCGCGCGCGATCGCCGGGATATGCTCCTGCTTCTGCGCCTCGCTACCATATTCGAGCAGCGTCGGCCCGAACATCATCACCCCCATGCCGCCGATCGGGTTGGTCGCGCCGGCGCGGGCCATTTCCTCGGCCAGCACGCGCGCCTCCGCCCGGCTCAGCCCGCCGCCGCCATATTGCTTCGGCCAGGTCGGCACGCCCCAGCCCTTCTCGCCCATCGCCGCCTTCCACGCGGCCTCGTCGGGCGACAGCGCCGTCGGTCCCTCGACCGCCGACATGCTGTTGTCGACGCCGCGCAGCGACTTGGGAAAATGCGCGTCGATCCAGCCGCGCGCCTCCTGGCGAAAGGCGTCCAGCGCGTCGGTCTGGCTGTCAGGTTCGGCTAACGTCGCCATCGGGATCCTCCGGTCCTTATTCTTATCTTTCGAAACTGCGGTACGGGACAGGGCGCGTCAAGTCCGGCTTTATCGGCGTGCGTCGGGCAGTTTTCGCTGTCCTACATGACCCGATCTGTGGAAACGGGTGGCCGGGGAGCGGTGTGATGGTCACGCGAAGACGCGAAGGAGAAAAGGTTTCGGGTTCACGCGGAGACGCGGAGGGGTTGCGCCTGCCGCACCCTCAGCCGCGCCAGCGGCCTTCCGGAACCCGCGCGCAACAGGGTTGAAGATCCCGCTGACGCGAGACGCAGCGACGGGCGCAACCCTCCGCGTCTCCGCCTCCGCGCGAACACATTCTTCCTTCTTCTTCGCAGCTTCGCGTCTTCGCGTGACTCCCGCTTCGCCCGGCATCCACGCCACCCGACACCCCGATCAGGTGTGACCTTCGTGTGACCTTCGGCCGCCCGTGCCCCGTTGCGTAACGATCCGCCCAGACCCATCTGCGGCCCGACACAGCCGCACCACGGCCGAAAAAACAGGAGCGCGTCGATGATCGATCTCTACTACTGGCCCACCCCCAATGGTCACAAGATCACCCTGTTCCTCGAGGAAGCGGGCGTCCCCTATGACATCCACCCGGTCAACATCGGCGCGGGCGACCAGTTCAATCCCGAGTTCCTGAAGTTCTCGCCCAACAACCGGATGCCGGCGATCATCGACACCGCCCCCGCCGACGGCGGCGATCCCGTCAGCGTGTTCGAAAGCGGCGCGATCCTGATCTACCTCGCGCTGAAGGAGGGCAAATTCTACGGCGACACCACGCGGGAGCGTACCGACATCCTGCAATGGCTGATGTGGCAGATGGGCGGGCTTGGCCCGATGGCCGGGCAGAACGGCCATTTCAACGTCTACGCGCCGGAAAAGGTGCCCTATGCCATCGATCGCTATACCAAGGAGACCAACCGGCTCTACGGCGTGCTCGACCGGCGGCTGGAGGGGCGCGACTTCGTCGCCGGCAGCGGCTATTCGATCGCCGACATGGCGATCTATCCGTGGATCGTCCCGCATCAGGCGCACAAGCAGGACTTGAACGACTTCCCCTACGTCCAGCGCTGGTTCGAGGGCATCAAGGCGCGCCCGGCGACGATCCGCGCCTATGCGAAGGGCGGCGAGGTCCAGAGCTATGCCAAGCCGATGAGCGACGAGGAGCGCAAGGTGCTGTTCGGCCAGACCGCGGGCAATGGCAAGCCCGCCTGACCGCCGCTATCGGTGAGTCGCAGCGGGCAGCAACCATGATCGGGCGGCGGCGATGACCTATCTTGTCTACATCGCCGCCGCGCTCGCCGAAATCGGCGGGTGCTTCGCCTTCTGGGCCTGGCTCCGGCTCGGGCGATCGATGTGGTGGATCGCTCCCGGCATCGCCTCTCTGGTGCTGTTCGCGTGGCTTCTGACGCTGATCGATACCGACAATGCCGGGCGCGCCTATGCGGCCTATGGCGGCATCTACATACTGTGCGCGCTGGCGTGGCTGTGGCTCGCGGAAGGCGTGATGCCGGATCGCTGGGACGTGATCGGCGTCGGCATCTGCCTGGTCGGCTCGGCCGTGATCCTGTGGGCGCCGCGCGGGCCGTAGTCCCGCCGCAATCCCGTCACCCCCGGACTCCTTCGGGGGTCCACCGCGCGGCAGACGACGGTCGAGCGGTTCAGGACACAACGGACAGGGCTTGCCCCCTCGCTACATCTCCTTCCCCGGCCGCCGCGACAGCCCGACGTCCAGATGCGCGCCGGCGTCCAGTTCGATCACCTCGCCGGTGATCACCCGGCTGGCGGGATCGAGCAGCATCACGATCGGCCCGGCGACATCCTCCGCCATCGTCGCCATCGCCATCGGCACGCTGGCCGCGATCCGCTGGTTGAGCGCGGCGAACCCCGCCTCGCCCAGCCGGTTCTCGTACCAGCCCGTGCCCACATAGCTGGGCGCCACGGCATTCATGCGGATTCCCGGCGCCAGTACCCGCGCCAGGCTCCTCGTCATGGTGATCAGCGCGCCCTTCGACGCGGCATAGGCCACCGACGATCCGATGCCGTGCACCCCCGCGACCGAGGCGACGTTGACCACCGCGCCGTGCGGCCCCGCCTTCAGCGCCGGGGTGCAGGCACGCACCATCTGGAACGCGCCGATCAGGTTGAGCCGGTACAGGTCGATGAAGTCGTCGGCGGTCAGCGCGTCCAGATCCTCATGCGCGGCGAACTTGGTCTTGCCGGCGTTGTTGACCAGGAAGTCGATCCGTCCGAACGCCTCGGTCGCCGCACCGGCCAGCGCGCGGCATTGCGCGTCGTCGGCGACGTCGGCCTGCACCGCGATCGCGCCGTTGCCGACCTCCGCCGCCAGCGCCTCCGCCGCATCGCGGCTGGAGGCATAGTTGATGACGCACGTGATGCCGCGCGCCGCCAATGCGCGCACCACCGCCGCGCCGATGCCGGTGCCACCGCCGGTGACGATCGCCACGCCGTCCATCAGACCGCCTTCGCGCTCGGCCGCGCCGACACGCGGCGATGCCAGTCGTTGAGCCGGACCAGATCCTCGGGCACCGTCAGGCCGACAAAGGTGGCGAAGTCGATCGTCGTCAGCAGCGTGATGTCGGCCACGCTGAACTGTTCGCCCGCCAGGTACGGCGTCTCACCCAGCGCGGCGTCGCACAGCGCGAGCGCGCGATCGACCAGCGGCCGGTTGCTCTCGCCGAAGTCCGTGAACTGGTGCGGCATGACGCGCGCCATGAACGGGTGGGTGTGCGCCCAGATCGCCCCGACCGGCACCATCAACCGCAATTCGATTCGGCGGACCCACATATCGATCCGCGCAGATTCCAGCGCCGTCGCCCCGAACAGCGGCGGATCGGTGTACAGCGCCTCCAGATAGCGGCAGATCGACAGGCTCTCGGTCAGCACCTCTCCATCGTCGAGCACCAGCGCCGGGGTCTGGCCGAGCGGGTTGACCGCCAGATAGGCGTCACCGCGATGCTCGCCCTTGGCGATCGAGATGGTCTGCGTCGGCAGGGCGACGCCCTTTTCCGCGGCGAAGATGCGGACGCGGCGCGGATTGGGTGCGGGGTCGGGGGTGTCGTAGAACAGCATCACTCTCACCTGTTGTCTTTTCGAACATCGCGTATGGCATTCCGCGTGGCTTGCGCCTAGCTGCGTCGGCGAAGAAACAGGAGACGCCATGTCGACCGCCGCGGAGATCCTCGCGCAGCCCTTTGGAACGCTTTCCGATCTGATCGCCGCCCATGCGCGGGAGCGCGGCGACCGGACCGCGCTCGCGCAGGACGATCGCACGCTCAGCTACGCCGCGCTCGATACGGCGATGAACAACGTTGCCGCCGCGATCCAGCGGGAGGGCGTCGCGCCACGCACCGCGATCGCCATCGCCGCCGCGCCGTCGATCGAATATGCCTGCGCGTTCCTGGGCGCACTGCGCGCCGGCTGCGTTCCGGCCCCCCTCGCGCCCTCGTCCACCGGCGATCAGATGGCGGCGATGATCGCCGATTGCGGTGCGCCGATCCTGTTCCTCGACGCCGCCGCCGCCGCGACGCTGGGCGACCGTCCGGTCGCGGCGAAGCGAGTCGCGCTCGACGACAGCGATGCCGGCATCCCGCATCGCGATTTCGCGCGCCCCGGCATCCCGCAGCCGGTCGCCATCGCCCCCGACGATCCGTTCAACATCATCTATTCCTCGGGCACCACCGGCACGCCGAAGGGGATCGTCCAGCCGCACGCGATGCGGTGGGCGCATGTCATCGTCAACGCGGAAGCCGGCTTTGGCGACGGGGTGACGATGATCTCCACCCCGCTCTATTCCAACACCACCCTGGTCAGTTTCCTGCCGACGCTGGCGTGGGGCGGCACCGCGGTGCTGCTCGGCAAGTTCGACGCGCAGCGGTTTCTCCAGATGGCGGAAAAGCACCGCGCCACCCACGCGATGCTGGTGCCGGTCCAATATGCGCGGATCATGGCGATGCCCGATTTCAACCGCTACGACCTGTCCGCCTTCCGGCTCAAGACCTGTACCTCCGCGCCCTTCTCCGCCGCGCTGAAGGCCGACATCCTCGCGCGCTGGCCGGGGCTGCTGGTCGAATATTACGGCATGACGGAAGGAGGCGGCACCTGCGTGCTGATCGCCAACGCTTTCCCCGACAAGCTCCACACCGTCGGCCGTCCGGCCGAGGGGCACGACATCCGCCTGATCGACGACGACGGCAATGAGGTGCCGCCGGGTGAAATGGGCGAGGTGGTCGGACGATCGGGCGCGATGATGAGCGGCTATCACGGCCGTGCCGACGCCAGCAGCGCCGCCGAATGGTTCGACGCCGAAGGCAACCGCTTCATCCGCCACGGCGACGTCGGGCGGTTCGATGCCGACGGCTTCCTGACGCTGCTCGACCGCAAGAAGGACGTCATCATCTCCGGCGGGTTCAACATCTACCCCTCGGATATCGAGGCGGTGATGGCCGGGCACCCCGACGTTGCCGACGGCACCGTCGTCGGGGTCGATTCTGAGGAATGGGGAGAAACGCCGATCGCGTTCTACGTGCCCCGATCGGGCGGCTCCTCCGATCCCGATGCCGTACTGGCATGGGTCAACGAACGGGTCGGCAAGACCCAGCGGCTGCGCGGGATCGAGCGCGTCGACGAACTGCCGCGCAGCGCGATCGGCAAGGTGCTGAAGCGTGAACTGCGCGATCGCTATCAGGCGGCGAGGACCACCGCATGAGCGCGCTCGCTGATATCCTGGCCGGCTCCCGCCCGGTCGAGGGGGGATTCCAGGTCGATATCCCCGCCGACTGGCTCCAGGGCCGCACCGCCTATGGCGGGCTGTCGTCGGCGCTGGCGCTGCACGCCGCCAAGCTGAGCGAAGTCGACCTGCCGCCGCTGCGGTCGGCGCTTGTCGCGTTCGTCGGGCCGCTCGCCGGGGCGGTGACGGTGACCGCACAGCGGCTGCGGCGCGGACGCAACGCGGTGTTCGTCGAATCGACGATCACCTCCGAAGCGGGGCTGGGCTATCGCGCGACCTTTGTTTTCATGGCCGACCTGACCTCCGCGATCGCCTATGACGTCACCACGCCCGGCGATCATCGCCCCCCGCCGGCCGATGCCGAGCTCTACACCGGGCCGACCGGTTTCTTCACCGGCAATTTCAACTTCTTCGACATGAAGGCGCACGTCGGCCCGGCCGAATGGCTGCGCTGGGGGCGCCTGCGCGAACGCGATGGGCTCGACCCCGAAACCCACCTGATCGCGGTCGCCGACGCGCTGCCGCCCGCCGCTTTCGCGCTGCTGCGCGACAACAAGGCGGCGATGAGTTCGCTGACCTGGATCGTCAACCTGCTGGTGCCGCGCCCCGAGACGGCCGACGGCTGGTGGCTGCTCCATAGCCGCACCGATCGCGCCTTCGCCGGCTATTCGAGCCAGCGCATGACGGTGTACAACGCCGACGGCGTGCCGGTGATCGAGGCGATGCAGGGTGTGGCGATGTTCGGCTGACATCGCGACAAGTTGCGACAATATGCGGGTGCGCTGACACACCGGCGCGACACGCGGCCGGCATATTCCTGATCGTCGTCGCTCCCCCCTTGGCGACGTGAAAGGACAGCCTGTTCGATGAAGACCTATCTGATAGCCGTCGCGCTGGGCGCCACCGCGATCGGCGGCGTGGCGATCGCGTCGCAATCGACCGCGCCGGCGGCAACGGCCGGGCATCCGATGCGCGGCGACGCCAATGGCGACGGGCGACTGACCCGCGCCGAGTTCCTTGCCGGCGCCGAGGCCCGCTTCGCCCGGATCGACACCAACCACGACGGCGTCCTCAGCCGTGACGAGCGCCGCGCCGGTTTCCGCGCGATGCGGCCGATGCCCGGCCGCGCCATGCCGATGGGAATGCAGCGCGGCGGCATCGGCGGTCGGATGCTGGCCGGGCTCGACGCCGACGGCGACGGCCGGATCAGCCGCGCGGAAAGCGACGCCTCCGCGGCCAGGCAGTTCCAGGCGCTCGACACCAACAACGACGGCCGCATCGACGCCGCCGAGCGCAAGGCGGCAGATGGCGGCCCCGGCCCCGGACCCGGCATGGCCCGGATGCTCGACCGGCTCGACCGGGATGGCGACGGCATCATCACCCGCGCCGAGTATGACGCGCAATCCAAGGCGCGCTTCGACCGGATGGACACTAACCACGACGGCTTCATCGACGCCGCCGAGCGCGACGCGATGATGCAGGGCATGCGTCGCGGTCCCGACGGGCCGGGCGGTCCGCCGCCGGGCAACTGAACGCCCTCGCCGCCGGTCATGCCGGTGCCTGGCCGACGGTGCGCGACCCAGCGCCGGGATGGGGTGCCTCCTCCCCCGCCCCGGCGCTGGCAATCGGGATTTGATCCCGGTCCTTGTTCCAATTGAGCACAGACTCTAGCACGATGGACATGTCCGCAGACCTCCCTCACCTCCTGCTCGTCGACGACGAGCGTTCGATCCGCGAGCCGCTCGCGCAATATCTGACCAAGCAGGGGTTTCGTGTCACCCAGGCGGGCGACGCGGAAGGCGCGCGGGCGCGGATGACCGCTTATGCGATCGATCTGGTCGTGCTCGATATCATGATGCCGGGCGAGGACGGGCTGTCCCTGTGCCGCCACATCCGCGCGACCAGCGACACCCCGGTGATCCTGCTGACCGCGCGCAGCGAGGAAACCGATCGCATCGTCGGGCTGGAGATGGGCGCCGACGATTATGTGGTGAAGCCGTTTTCGCCGCGCGAGCTGACCGCGCGCATCCGCGTGGTGCTGCGCCGGGTACAGGGCGGCGCCGCGCGCCAGCACGGGCCGGAAACCGGCTCCTACGCCTTCGCCGGCTGGGTGCTCAAGACCGGCGAGCGCGCGCTGGTCGATCGGGAGGGCGTGTCGGTGCCGCTGTCGACCGGCGAATACAACCTGCTGCTCGCGCTGGTGACGCGCCCCCGGCAGGTGCTGACCCGCGACCAGCTGCTCGACCTGACCCAGGGGCGCGAGGCGGCGGCGTTCGACCGGGCGATCGACAATCAGGTCAGCCGGCTGCGCAAGAAGATCGAGACCGACGCCAAGGCGCCGGCGCTGATCAAGACCGTGTGGGGCGGCGGCTACACCCTCGCCGCCGAAGTCACCCGATTGTGAGGCCGTTGTGAGGTTCGGCCCGCGCAGCCTGCCCGGCCAGCTCGCGCTGCTGGTCGCGATCGCGCTGTTCGTGGCGCAGGCGATCAACTTCGCGTTCCTGCTGCGCGAGCGACGGCAACTGCGGCTGGCGGGGACCACCGGCCCGGCGGTGACGCGACTGGTCGACGCGTTCGAGCGGCTCGACAGCGGGCGACCGCTGTCGACCGATCGCCAGCGCGGGCGGGTCCGCCTCGCCCCGGTCAATCCCTTGGCCGCCGATCTGCCTGCCGTGCCCGATGTCGAGGCGGCGATCCGCAGCGGTCTGCGAGAGGCCGGGGTGAACGCTGGCCGGATCGCCACCGGCATTCGCCCGTTCAATGACAGCGACGCACGATTCGATCGTCGGCGCGACAATCCCAAGGCGCGCGGCGACACCCGCGATCGCCATGATTTCGCGGTGCTCACCATCGCGGTCGAATCACCGAAACACGGGTGGCTGACACTGTCGGGGCCGTGGCCCCGGACCGAGCGCGGGCTGGTGGGGCAACTCATCGCGCAGACGCTGATCCTCTATGTCATCATGCTGCTGGCGGTGTTGTGGATCGGTCGCCGCATCGCCCGGCCGCTGCGCACATTGGCGGAGGCAACCCGCGATTTCCGGCCCGGTGACGGCGCGCCGCCGCTGCGCGAGGAGGGGCCGACCGACGTGCGCGCGGTGATCGCCGCCTACAACGCGCTGCGGACACGCGTTGTCGCGATGCTCGACGAAAAGGACCGGATGCTGGGTGCGATAGGCCACGATCTGCGCACGCCGCTGGCGGCGCTGCGCGTCCGCATCGAATCGGTGGAGGACGACGCCGATCGCGCGAAGATGGCGGACACCATCGACGAGATGGCGCGCACGCTGGAGGACATCCTGTCGCTGGCGCGCCTAGGCCGCCCCAGCGAGCCACCGACCGAGGTCGATCTGGCCGCGCTGGTCGATGCGGTAGTCGAGGATTTCCGCGACCTGGGGCATGACATCGCGGCGGACGATTTCGACCGCCTGCCGATGCGGCTACGCCCCGCGCTGATGCGCCGCGCGGTCCGCAACCTGATCGAGAACGCGATCAAATATGCCAGCCAGGTCGAGGTCACGGTGCAGCGGACCGATCGGGGCGCGCGGATCGAGGTGCTCGATCGCGGGCCGGGCATCGCGCCGGACAAGCTGGCGGCGGTGTTCGAGGCGTTCATCCGCGTCGAGGATTCGCGCAACCGGGAGACCGGCGGGATCGGCCTGGGCCTCGCCCTCACCCGCGCGATCGTCGAGGAGGCGGGCGGCACGATCGTGCTCGCCAATCGCGACGGCGGCGGCCTGGCCGCCACCATCGACCTGCCGCGCGGCTGATCGCATGGCTGAACGCGCGGCTGATCGCGCGGCGGTGCAACCCGGTCGCCGCCCATCCGTTCAGCGCCGACCTGAATGGGACGCCCCGCCTTTCCGATGCTACAGCCCCCGCCGATGATCACCGTAGCCAGCTACAACATGCACAAGGCCGTCGGCACCGATCGCCGCCGCGTTCCCGAGCGCACGCTGGCGGTGCTGCGCGAGATCGACGCCGATGTGATCGCGTTGCAGGAGGCCGACCGCCGCTTCGGCCGGCGCGAGGGGGTGATCCCGCTCCACCTGCTCGAGGAACATTCGCCGTGGAAGGCGATCCCGTTCGGCGCGCGCGCACACAGCATGGGCTGGCACGGCAACGCGCTGCTGGTGCGCAAGGACGTGGTGATCGCCGATTGTGAAGCGATCCACCTGCCCGCGCTGGAACCGCGCGGCGCGGTGATGGCCGACGTCCGGATTAACGGCGTGATGCTGCGGGTGGTGGGGATGCACCTCGATCTGTCGGGGCTGTGGCGCCGCCGGCAGGCGCACGCGATCCTCGCCCACCTCGCCGCCTCCTCCGCCCAGCATCCGACCGTACTGATGGGCGATCTCAACGAATGGAGCCGGCAGTCGGGGTGCCTGCGCGATTTCGGCCACAGCTTCGCCGCCGCCCCGACCGGCCCCAGCTTCCACGCGCGGCGGCCGGTGGCGCGGCTCGACCGGATCATGGTCTCGCCCGGACTCAGGGTGGTCGAATGCGGGGTGCACAACAGCGCGGCGGCGCGTAGCGCGTCCGATCATCTGCCCGTGTGGGCGCGGCTCGACGCCGGCTGACACGCACGGGTCGCGAAAATCGCCACGTGCCCTATGCTGGGATTGGCAAGGGAAAGAGGTGTAACCGCTCGTCATGCGCGAGAAGGAACTGAGACTGGCGCTGGTGTGCTACGGCGGCATCAGCCTGGCGGTGTACATGCACGGCATCACCGGGGAAATCTGGCGGCTCGCCCGCGCCAGCCGCGCCTACCATGAGGGCGACGAATCGTTGACCGGCAGCCCTGCCGTCTACCGCGCGCTGCTGGAGGAGATCGCCGACACCGCGCAGGTCCGGCTGCGCGTGCTGGTCGACATCGTCGCCGGGGCCAGCGCGGGCGGGATCAATGGCATTTTCCTGGCGCAGGCGATCGCGACCGGCCAGTCGCTCGATCCGCTGACCGACCTGTGGCTGGACGGCGCCGATATCGAGGCGCTGCTCGATACCGACGCGGCGCCGCACCGATTCTCGAAGCTGTGGGCGACGCCGATCGCCTGGTTGGCCGCCGACCGCGACGCGATCGCCGATACCGTCGAGCCGACCACGCGCGAAGAGGTGCGCCGCAAGCTTCAGCATTTCATCCGCTCGCGCTGGTTCGAACCACCGTTCGGCGGCAAGCGGCTGAGCCACATGCTGCTCGACGCCTTCGACGCGATGGCGAAGGGACCGCGCGGGCCACGCCTGCTGCCCGACGGCCAGCCGCTCGACCTGTTCGTCACCGTCACCGATTTTCGCGGACACCCCGAACGGCTCCGGCTCAACTCCCCGCCCGAAGTGGTGGAGACCGAGCATCGGCTGATCTTCCCCTTTTCCGACCACGGACAGGGAAGTTGCGGCGACCCCGTCGAGCTGGCGTTCGCCGCACGCGCGACGTCGAGCTTCCCCGGCGCGTTCCCGCCGCTGCGCCTCGCCGAGATGGACGAGGTGGTGAAGGAACGCGGCACGAAGTGGCGGGGCCGCGCCGCCTTCGTCGATAGGGTGCTGCCGCGCCACGCCGCCGCCAACGCCGCCGAAAGCGCGGTGCTGATCGACGGATCGGTGCTGGCCAACGCCCCGTTCCGCCCGGCGATCGACGTGCTGCGCGATCGCCCGGCCAAGCGCCAGATCGACCGCCGCTTCGTCTATGTCGATCCGATCCCCGGCTTTCACTTCAGCATGGGGACGACCAGCAGCGACCAGCCCGGGTTTTTCCAGACGATCCTGGGCGCGCTGTCCGAATTGCCGCGTCAGCAGCCGATCCGCGACAATCTGGAGGAGATCGACGCGCGCACCGACCGGATCGAACGGATGCGCGAGATTCTGGAGGGGCTGCGCAGCGAGGTCGAGACCGCGGTGATGGGCATCTTCGGCTACACGCTGTTCCTCGACTATCCGACCACCGCGCGGCTGGCGACGTGGCGGCGGCGCGCGCAGGTGGCCGCTGCGAAGAACGCCGGCCTGTCCTATTCCGCCTATGCCCGGCTGAAGCTGGTCGACGTCACCACGCTTACCGCCCGGCTGCTCGAGCTGGCGGGGGGCGAAACCAGCCCCGAGCGGCTGCGGTCCCTGCGCGAGCGGATCGGCGCGGCGATCGCGGCGCGCGGCGTGACGCCGGGAACCGCCAGCGACCTGTCGACCAGTTCGCCGATCGTCGCGTTCCTGCGCGCGCATGACCTCGGCTTTCGCATCCGTCGACTCCGCCTGCTCGCGCGGCGGCTGACCGAGATGGATGCGGCGGGCGACGACGAGCGGCTCCACCCGTTCCGCGACGCGCTCTATGCCAGCCTGTCCGACTATCTGGCCCTCGAACACAGCGAGCGTCATCGCGCGCTGCGCCGCGACGTGCGCGGGTTGAAGGACGATGCCGGGCCGCTGCTCAACGCGCTGGCGGCCGCGATGGACCTGCCGGGGATCGACGCCGAGACCGATCGGCGGCTGTCGGACGGCTTTTCGGCATTGCCGCGCGAGCTGCGTCGCCCGCTGCTGCTCGCCTATCTCGGCTTCCCTTTCTTCGACATCGCCACTTTGCCGCTGTTGCAGGGCGAAGGGCTGGACGAATTCGATCCGGTGCGGGTCGACCGTATCTCGCCCGACGACGCGCAGTCGATCCGCATCGGCGGCGCGGCGGCGACGTTGAAGGGAATCCAGTTCCACAATTTCGGTGCCTTCTTCAGCCGTGCCTATCGGGAGAACGATTATCTGTGGGGCCGCCTGCACGGCGCCGACCGGCTGATCGACATCGTCGTGTCGACGCTGCCCGACGGAATTGGGCTGAAACCGGGCCGCGTCACCGCGATCAAGCGCGCGGCTTTCCTCGCCATCCTCGACGCCGAACAGCCGCGATTGACCGCGATCGCCGCCCTGTTCGATCAATTGCGCGCGGAAATCGGCTGATCGGGGTGGCCATTCGCGCCCGACCCACATAAGCTTGCCCCCATGCAGTTCCTCAAGACGTTGCTGATCGTGCTGATCGCCGGGCTGGCGGTCGCGTTCGCGATCAACAATTGGACGACGGTTCCGGTCGCGCTGTGGGGCGGGCTGATCGCCGACGTGAACCTGCCGCTGCTGATGGCGGTGTGCTTCCTGATCGGGCTGGTCCCGATGTGGCTGACCTGGCTGACCACACGCTGGCGGCTGCGCAACCGGCTGGCGACGACCGAGCGCACCGTGGCCGATCTGCGTCAGGTGACGGCCACCCCGGCTCCGCCTCCTACCCCCGCCGCCGACCTGTCGAACACGGGCACCGACCCGGCATGAGCCCGATCTACGTTGCCCTCGACACGCCCGATCTCGACCGCGCCCGCGCGATCGCCCAGCGCGTCCGCAACCATGTCGGCGGGATCAAGCTTGGCCTGGAATTCTTCATGGCCAACGGCCGTGCCGGGGTGCACGAAATGGCGGAGATCGGCCTGCCGATCTTCCTCGACCTGAAATTCCACGACATTCCCAATACCGTAGCGAAGGCGGTGCAGGCGCTGCGCCCGCTCGAGCCGGCGATCATCACCATCCACGCCGCCGGCGGCCGCGCGATGATGGAGGATGCCAAGGCGGCGGCGCCGCAGGGCACCAAGGTGGTGGCGGTGACGATGCTGACCAGCCTCGACGGCGGCGACCTCACCTCGATCGGGCTGAAACCCGATCCGCATGAGCAGGTGCTGCGCCTGACCGAGCTGGCAAGATCGGCCGGGGTCGACGGCATCGTCTGTTCGGGTGAGGAAGTCGCCGCCGCGCACAAGGCGTGGCATGACGGGTTCTTCGTCGTCCCCGGCGTCCGCCCGCCCGACGGCGCGAGCGGTGATCAGAAGCGCGTGGTCTCGCCGCGCCAGGCGCTCGATGCCGGCGCGTCGATCCTGGTGGTGGGGCGTCCGATCACGCAGGCGGACGATCCCGACCAGGCCGCGCGCGCGATCGGGGCGACGCTGTAGCCGACGTCGCACCGGCCAGATTGCAACCGGCCAGCCGCCCGCTATCTCGGCGGTATGACCGCCCCTCCCCCATCGATTCGGCTCGCCACCGCCGATGACCTGCCCCGGCTGCATCCGGTGATCGAGCGCGCCTATCGTGGCGAATCGGCGCGTGTCGGGTGGACGCACGAGGCTGACCTGCTCGACGGCGACCGCACCAGCCTGGACGTGCTGGAGGATATCCTCGCCCAGCCGAACCAGCGGCTGCTGGTCGCCGAGCGCGACGGCGATCTGATCGGCTGCGTCGCGGTGACCGGGTTGGCGAATCGCCTCGCCTATCTCGGGCAGCTCTGCGTTGAACCACGGCTTCAGGCCGCCGGCATCGGCCGTGTGCTGATCGACGCGGCGGAGGATTGCGCGCGCCGTACATTCGGTGCCGACCGCATCGAGATGACCGTGATCGAGCGTCGCACGGAGTTGATCGCCTATTATCTGCGGCGCGGCTATGCCGTCACCGGCGAACGGCGCGACTTCCCGATCCCGATCGACCCGCCGCTGTTCATGACCGTGCTGGAAAAGGCGCTGGGCTGATGCGGACCACCGCCAAGATCTGCGGCCTGTCGACCCCCGCGACGCTCGACTCCGCCATCGCCAGTGGGGCGAGCCATGTCGGCTTCGTCCATTTCGCGCCCAGCCCGCGCCATGTCGACCTCGCCCGCCTTGCCGGTCTCGCGGCGCGCGTCCCGGCCCGCGTCGCGCGCGTCGGCGTGCTGGTCGATCCCGACGATGCGCAGGTGGAGAGTATCGCTCCATTTGTAGACGTCCTCCAGCTTCACAAAGTCGCGCCCGACCGCGCCGCCGCCATCCGGGCCCGCTCGGGTCGGGAGATTTGGGCGGCCGTACCGGTCAAGACTCGCGGCGATCTCGACGCCGCCGTCCCCTATCACGGCGCCGCCGACCTGATCGTCTACGACGCGAAGACCCCGGACAGCGCCGCGCTGCCCGGCGGCATGGGGTTGCGGTTCGACTGGGCGTTGCTCGATCGTTTCCGCCACCCGTTGCCCTGGGCGCTGTCGGGCGGACTCGACGCGGACGCGGTCGGTGAGGCGATCACGCGAACCGGCGCGCGGCTGGTCGACGTGTCGTCGGGCGTCGAGAGCGCGCCGGGCGTCAAGGACGTGGACAAAATCGCGGCGTTCCTGCAAGCGGTGGCGCGATGCTGATGCCGGCGAATACCCCCGGACGCGCCTGGCGATGGCGCTGAACGCTTCACGAGCCTGTCTCGAAGCGCACGGACCATCGTATCAGAAAGCCTCCCGACCATGATCGCAGCCCCCGGCTCCACGCCCAATTCCCTCCGCACCCAGCCTGACGAACGCGGGCATTTCGGCCAGTTCGGTGGCCGCTATGTCGCCGAGACGCTGATGCCGCTGATCCTCGACCTTGAGCGAGAGTATCGTGCGGCAAAGGCCGATCCGGCGTTCAAGGCCGAGTTCGACGACCTGCTCGAACATTATGTCGGCCGCCCCAGCCCGCTCTACTTCGCCGAGCGGCTGACCGCGCATTACCGCGATGGAGCGGCCCCGGGGATGGGCGCGAAGATCTATTTCAAGCGCGAGGAACTGAACCACACCGGCGCGCACAAGATCAACAATTGCATCGGCCAGATCCTGCTCGCGCGGCGCATGGGCAAGACCCGGATCATCGCCGAGACCGGCGCGGGCCAGCACGGCGTCGCCACCGCCACCGTCGCCGCGCGTTTCGGCCTGCCGTGCACGATCTTCATGGGCGCCAAGGACGTCGAACGGCAGAAGCCCAACGTATTCCGCATGAAGCTGCTCGGCGCCGAGGTGGAGCCGGTGACGTCGGGCGCGCAGACGCTGAAGGACGCGATGAACGAGGCGCTGCGCCACTGGGTCGCCCACGTCCACGACACTTTCTACATCATCGGCACGGCGGCGGGACCGCACCCGTACCCGGAACTGGTCCGCGATTTCCAGTCGGTGATCGGCACCGAGACTCGCGCGCAAATGCTGAAGGCGGAGGGACGGCTGCCCGACCTGTTGATCGCGGCGGTGGGCGGCGGATCGAACGCGATCGGGATGTTCCACCCGTTCCTCGACGATCCCGACGTCGCGATGCTCGGGATCGAGGCGGCCGGGCACGGCGTGGAGACCGGCCAGCACGCCGCCAGCCTGAACGGCGGCCTGCCCGGCGTGCTCCACGGCAACAAGACCTATCTGTTGCAGGATGACGACGGCCAGATCGCCGAGGCGCATTCGATCTCCGCCGGGCTGGACTATCCCGGCATCGGGCCGGAACATAGCTGGCTGCACGAAAGCGGGCGGGTCGCTTACCTGCCGGTCACCGACGATGAGGCGCTGGCCGCCTTCCAGCTCTGCTGCAAGCTGGAGGGGATCATCCCCGCGCTCGAAAGCTCGCATGCGCTGGCGGCGCTTGAGAGCAAGGCGCGTGCGATGCGGGCGAACGAGATCATCGTCGTCAACGTCTCCGGCCGGGGCGACAAGGACATCTTCACCGTCGCCGACGCGCTGGGGGTGGCGATATGACCCGCCTCGCCGCCGCATTCGCCAAAGGCCATCCCGCCCTCGTCACCTTCATCACCGTCGGCGATCCCACGCCCGCCGTGACCCCGGCGATCCTTGACGCGCTGGTCGCCGGCGGGGCCGACGTGATCGAACTGGGGATGCCGTTCACCGATCCGATGGCCGATGGCCCGGCGATTCAGGCGGCGAACCTGCGGAGCCTCGGCGCGGGCACGACCACCGCCGATATCCTCGCCATCGCCAAATCCTTCCGCGCGCGACATCCGCAGGTGCCGCTGGTGCTGATGGGCTATGCCAATCCCATGCTGCGGCGCGGGCCGGAATGGTTCGCCGACGCCTGCGCCGATGCCGGGATCGACGGCGTGATCTGCGTCGATATCCCCCCCGAGGAGGACGACGCGCTCGGTCCGGCGCTGCGGCAAAAGGGCGTCGATCCCATCCGCCTTGCCACGCCCACCACCGACGCCGCCCGCCTGCCGGCGGTGCTGGAGGGGGCGGGCGGCTTCCTCTATTACGTCTCTGTCGCGGGCATCACCGGGCTGCAACAGGCCGCGCAAGCATCGATCGCCGGTGCGGTCGGTCGATTGAAGGCGGCGACCGACCTGCCCGTCGCGGTCGGCTTCGGCATCCGCACCCCCGAACAGGCGCGCGAGATCGCCGGTGTCGCCGACGGCGTGGTCGTCGGCTCGGCGATCGTCGATCTGATCGCCGCGCACGGCGCGGATGCATCGGAACCGGTCCGCGCCTATATCGCTTCGCTGGCGGCCGCGATCCGCGCCGCAGACCCTAAGTCTGAACCCGAGGAATCCGCATGAGCTGGATCAGCCGCGTCCGTAACGCCCTCTCCGCCGTGGTCACGCGCGGCGCGCAGACCACCGACAACCTCTGGCACAAGTGCAAGGGGTGCGGGCAGATGGTGTTCCTGAAGGAACTGGAGGAGAACCTCCACGTCTGCCCGCATTGCGACCACCACGATCGCATCGGCCCGCAACTGCGCTTCCAATATCATTTCGACGAAGGAAGCTGGCAGATCCTGCCCAACCCGAAAGTGCCCGAGGATCCGCTCCGCTTCCGCGATTCGAAGCGATACGTCGACCGTCTGAAGGCGGCGCGGATGGAGACCGGCCAGCAGGACGCGTTCGTCAACGCGCTCGGCACCATCGACGGATTGAAGGCTGTGATCGGGGTGCAGGACTTCGCCTTCATGGGCGGATCGATGGGCCAGGCGGTCGGCGAGGCGTTCGTCGCCGGGTGCGAGGCGGCGATCGCCAACGGCGCGCCATTCATCGTGTTCACCGCATCGGGCGGCGCGCGGATGCAGGAGGGCATATTGAGCCTGATGCAGATGCCGCGCAGCACCGTCGCGATCGAGATGCTGCACGACGCCGGCCTACCCTATATCGTCGTGCTGACCGATCCCACCTCCGGCGGGGTGATGGCCGCCTATGCGATGCTGGGCGACGTGCAGATCGCAGAGCCAAAGGCGATGTTGGGCTTCGCCGGCCGCCGCGTGATCGAGAGCACGATCCGCGAAAAGCTGCCCGACGATTTCCAGACCAGCGAATATTACCTGAATCACGGGCTGATCGACATGGTGGTCGATCGCCACGCGCTGAAGGACACGCTGGCGCGGCTGGTCGGTTACCTCAGCGCGGAGCGGAAAGCGGCATGACGAAAGGAAAGCCCCCTCCCCCCTGGGGGAGAGGGTTGGGAGAGGGCCACGCGACAAGTCGCGCACGCTCTCCTGCGCCCGTCTTCCCCGAGGGCGAGTGGGGGTAATGGACTTCGCCGTCTCGACCGATCCCGCCGTACAGGCGCAGCTCGACCGGCTGTGGGCGCTGTCACCCGGTGCCGACGTACTTGGCCTGTCTCGGGTCAGCGCATTGCTGGCGCGGCTGGGCGATCCGCATCTGGCGCTGCCCCCGGTGTTCCACGTCGCCGGCACCAACGGCAAGGGATCGACCTGCGCCTTCCTCCGCGCGGCGCTGGAGGCCGACGGCAAGCTGGTCCACGTCTACACCTCCCCCCACCTCGTCCGCTTCAACGAGCGCATCCGGCTGGCCGGGACGCTGATCGAGGATGCGGCACTGGCGGCGTTGCTGGCGCGGGTGCTCGACCGGGCGGAGGGGATCGGCGCGAGCTTCTTCGAGGTGACCACCGCCGCCGCCTTCCTCGCCTTCGCCGAGACTCCGGCCGATGCCTGTGTCGTCGAGGTCGGGCTCGGCGGGCGGCTCGACGCGACCAATGTCCTGCCCGATCCGGCGGTATGCGGCGTGGCGCAACTCGGCATCGATCACCAGGCGTTCCTGGGCGATACGATCGAGGGCATCGCCTATGAAAAGGCGGGCATCGGCAAACCGGGCCGACCGATCGTGATCCACGCCCTTCCGCCCGAGCTTCGTCGCGCGGTCGAGCGCGGCGCCGGAGCGGCGACGATCATCGCCGCCGAAGCGGATTGGTCGTTCACCGTCGTAGCGGACGGCGACCTGTCGTTCCACGATCGCGCCGGCACCATCCGCGTCCCCGGCCCCGCGCTGGCCGGCACGCACCAGCACGCCAATCTGGCGCTGGCGATCGCGATGATCCGGGCGCAGGATCGCGTGCCAGTGTCCGACCGGGCGATCGCCGCCGCGCCGCGTGCGGTACGCTGGCCGGCGCGGATGCAGCGGCTGGCCGACGGCCCACTGACCCGGCGTGCGCGCGGCCCGGTGTGGCTCGACGGCGGGCACAACCCCGCCGCCGCCGGCGCGGTCGCAGCCGCGCTCGCCGATCGGCTCGACGGAGCGAAGGCGCATCTGATCCTCGGGATGCTCGCCAACAAGGATGCGGCGGGCCTGCTCGCGCCGTTCGCTGCGCTGGCGGCGTCACTGACGGCGGTGCCGGTGCCAGGGCACGAACACCATGATCCGGCGGCGCTCGCCGCGCTCGCCCGCGCGATCGGCATCGCCGGCGCAGATACCGCGCCCGACATCGCCGCTGCGGTCGAATCGGCACCTGCCGGCACCACGCTGATCCTCGGCTCGCTCTACCTCGCCGGTGAGGTGCTCGCGCTCAACGATGAACCGCCGAACTGATCGGCTAAGTTGCGATTGACTTGCAATAGCGAAAGATCAAGACTGAGTCGGCGCCACACGGAGCCGATTCCATGCCGACCACCCAGTCCCTCGCCGCCAGTTTTCACCAGGCCCAGCCGGAGGAAGCCGGCCCGCGCCTGATCCTGTTCGCGTTCCGCCAGATGGGCGCGCACGGTCTCGACGATGCCTGCACCGCGCACAGCTTCATGACCGCGTTCGGCAAGGATTTCCGCCGCCCGCTGGTGCTGCTGCGCACGCTGATGATGGAATTGTCCGCCGCATCGACCGGGCCGATCCAGATCGCGCCGTGGTGCTGCGCGCGGATGACGGCCGCCGAGGCAGGCATCCTGAACGTGCTGGAACGGTGCCAGACCAACCCGTCGGTCGCGGCCCTGCTGCTGGCGGACATGCTCGGCACGCGCGACGCGCGGGGGCCGCTCGCCACCGCCACCGCGCTGGCCGTCGCCTTCCACGATCTCGGACTGCCATTGGGTATGCCGGAGGTTTAGGGTGGCGCGCCCCTAACGCCCGCGCATGTCGCGCGCTTCGCTCGGGATGCGCACGGTCAGGCCGTCGAGCGCGGGGGTAAGCATGATCTGGCACGCGAGCCGGCTGGTGCGCGTCGCCCCGGCGGCGAGGTCGAGCATGTCCTCCTCCTCCTCGCTCGCCGGGGGCAGCCGCGCGAAATCGTCGGCGGCGACGATGACGTGACAGGTCGAACAGGCCAGCGAGCCCTCGCAGGTCCCCTCCAGCGGTTGGCCATGGGCCTGGGCCAGTGCCAGCAGCGATTCGCCCTCGGCGCCCTCGACCGCCTGTGTCGCAATCCCGTTGGCGCTAATGAAGCGGATCGCGATCATGCGGCGATCCGCTGCGCGCGCGCGGCAATGTCGATCCGGTCGAGCGCGGCCATCAGTTCCTCCTCGCCGGTGTAGCGGCCAAAGCCGATGCGGATGCTGCTCCGCGCTTCAGCGTCGGACAGGCCGATCGCGCGCAGCACATGGCTGGGCCGGCCCGATCCGCTGGCGCAGGCCGACCCGGCGGAAAAGGCGATGTCGCGCAATTCGCTCATCAGCCGCGCGACATCCAGGCCGGGGAAGCGCAGGTTGAGGTTGCCGCGATACCGCTCCGTCGCCGATCCGTTGAGCATCCACCCCGCCATTCGCGCCGTGGCCAGCGCGTACAGGTGCGTGACATGGGCGCGATCGGCCTCGAACTGTTCGCGAGCGAGCCGCGCCGCCGCGCCGAACCCGGCGCACAATGCGGGGCTGAGCGTCCCTGACCGGACGCCGCCTTCCTGTCCGCCGCCATGGAGCAGCGGCTCGATCGCCACCCCGTCGCGGATCCACAGCGCGCCGATCCCCTTCGGGCCGTGGATCTTGTGCGCGGACAGCGCGATCAGGTCGCAGCCCTCCGGGATCGGCACCCGGCCATAGCCCTGCACCGCGTCGCACAGGAACAGCGCGCCCGCGGCATGGGTGAGCGCCGCCAGTTCGGCGACCGGCTGGATCACCCCAATCTCATTGTTGACCAGCATCGCCGCGACCAACCCGGTGCCCGGGGTCATCGCGTCGCGCGCACGGTCGAGGTCGACCACGCCGTCGCTCCCGACCGGTAGCACCGTCACCGCCCGCCCGCGCCGCTCCACCGCCGCCGCGGTATCCAGTACGGCGGCATGTTCGGTCGCCAGCGTCACCACCGGCCCGAAGCTGCCCTTGATCGCCCAGTTGAGCGCCTCGGTCGCGCCGCTGGTGAAGACCACCTGTCCGCCCTGCGGCAACAGCGCGGCGACCTGCGCCCGCGCCGTCTCCACCACCGCCTTTGCCGCGCGGCCGGGGGCGTGGGCGGAATGCGGATTGGCGTGCTGCGATTCGAGCCAGGGCAGCATCGCCGCCAGCGCCTCCGGCGCCAGCGGCGTGGTCGCCTGATAATCGAGATAGGTCATGCCGCCCCCACCGCTTCTCCGGCGCGCGCGCGCACCTCCCGCGCGATCGCGGCCCAGGCGGTGATGAACCGCTCGACGTCGGCGGGGGTGGTCGCATGGCCGAAACTGACCCGCACCACCTCGCCGGCGGCCGCGCCGTCCCATCCCATCGCGCCCAGCACATGGCTCGGCCGCATACTCCCCGACGAACACGCCGACCCCGCCGACACCGCGATGCCCGCCAGGTCGAACCGGATCAACTGCGCGCCCGCCGCCAGTCCGGGCAGGCGATACGAGCCGATATGCGGCGCGCGCGGTGCCGTATCGGCTACCACCTCGCCCTCCATCGCCCGCACCGCGCCGTCCAGCCGCGCGCGCATCGCCGCCATTGCGTCCAACGCTTCGGGCACGGCGAGCGCCGCCGCGAAGCCCAGCGCCGCCGGCATGTTCTCCGTCCCGCCGCGATAGCCGCGTTCCTGCCCGCCGGTCGGCAACAGCATCGCCAGGTCGCGGACCAGCAATCCGCCGATCCCCGGCGGCCCGCCGCGCTTGTGGCCTGAGAGCGCGATCAGGTCGGCGACGTCCTGCGGCGCGTCGTCGCCGCCCCAGCCGACCGGCATCTGCGCGGCATCGACCAGCAGCCAGCCCCCGGCCGCCTTCACCCGCTCCGCCACCGCGCGCAGCGGCTGGAGGACGCCGGTCTCGCTATTGCCCCATTGCACCGCGACCAGCGCCGGCGCCGGCAGCGCCGCCAGTTCGGCCTCCAGCACGGCCAGGTCGATCCGGCCGTCGGCATCGACCGGCAGCCGCACCGCATCGGGCGCCGCGCGCAGCACCGCATCATGCTCGACCGCCGCGACCAGCCGCGATTCCGCCTGGGTCCGGCCCAGCGCCAGCGCGATCGCCTCGCTGGCGCCGCTGGTCAGGATCAACTCATGGGGCCAGCGATAGGCGGCGCGAATCGCCGCGCGCGCGCCCTCCAGCGCCGCGCGCGCGGCGCGGCCTTCGGCATGGAGGGAAGACGGATTGGCCCAATGCGCCAGCCCCTGCTCCATCGCCGCGCGCGCGGGGGGCAGCATCGGCGTGGTCGCCGCATGATCGAGGTAGAGCCTGGTCGGCACGGACGCGCATACCCTTAGAATGATTGCGCCTGCGCAACCCGAGCCTATATAGCGCGGCTGTTTCGGCGCGCTATCCCAACGCGCCTCCCCAAGCCGCAGGTTCCATGCCAGAAGTCATTTTCCCCGGACCCGAAGGCCGCCTCGAAGGCCGCTTCGCCCCCGCCCCCAAGCCGCGCGCACCCGTCGCGATGATCCTCCACCCGCATCCGCAATCGGGCGGGACGATGAACAACAGGATCGTCCAGGAGCTTTACAAGACGTTCCAGCGGCGCGGTTTCGCCACGCTCCGGTTCAATTTCCGGGGCGTCGGCAAGAGCCAGGGGACGTTCGACAACGGCGTCGGCGAACTGTCCGACGCGGCCAGCGCGCTCGACTGGGTGCAGAGCTTTCACCCGGAAGCGTCGACCACGTGGATCGCCGGGGTCAGCTTCGGCGCGTGGATCGGGATGCAGCTGCTGATGCGCCGGCCGGAGATTCGCGGCTTCATCTCGGTCGCGCCGCCGGCCAACATGTACGACTTCACCTTCCTCGCCCCCTGCCCCGCCTCGGGCATCATCATCCAGGGCGACGCGGACGAGGTGGTGACGCCCAGCGCGGTCCAGAAGCTGGTCGACAAGCTGCGTACCCAAAAGCACATCACCATCCACCACGACACGATTCCGCACGCGAATCACTTCTTCGAGCATGAGACGCCGGAGCTGATGGGCAGCGTGGACAAGTATCTCGACATGCGGCTCGATCCCAACTCGCCGATCCGCTGAGGGCATAGCGCGGCGGCACGTGTCCGCCGCGCCCTTCACATCGGCTGCGACTGGAGCGGCACCCGCAACGCCCCGCCCGCACGGGTGATCGCCGCCTGAACGTCCGCGCGCGCCTTCAGCGCCGGAAGCTGGCGATCGATCGGGTCGGGCGGCAGGGCTACGACGGGCGCGTCGTAGTCCGCCAGGAACAGCCGCATCGCCACGCGCTGGTCCGGGTCGTCGAGCTGCGCGATCACCACCCCGGCGGCGGCGTCGAGATCGCCGATGCACAGCAGCAGTCCCAGCAGCGCGCGCGGATGATCGGCGCGGTGCGATTCGAGATAGTCGCGGTCGCTGGCCATCGCCTTCAGATCGCCGGTCAGCGCGCTGGCGCACCCCCGTTGGAAGCGCATCTCGGCCTCGCCATAGGGACTGACCGGGCGTTTCGCCGTCGCGAACGGCGCCAGCGTGACGAGCGCGTCCGCCGGACGGTCGAACGCGCTTTGCAGCCCCGCAAGGTTGATCAACTGGCTGACGTTGATGCTCCCCATCTCGCTGATGGCGCCGCCCGCTCGCAGTGCGGCGATCGCGTCGTCCGGGCGATTGAGCGCCGCATAGGTCCGCGCCATCTCGTCCCACCACCAGTTGGCATAGGTGTCCGCGTCGGAGAAGCTCGCCAGTTCCCGACCGTTCGCGCGCGCCGTTTCCAGAACCTCCAGCGACGCCTGCAACCGCCCCAGCACCCGCAGATGCCGTCCCGCGCGGTTGATCGGTTCAAGCAGGTTGCCGTTCTGCTCGCGTGTCGCCATCGCTGCGGCGAGCGCACGTTCGGTCACCGCGCGGATATCGAAATCGGGCGGGAGCAGCGGCCGGAAGCGCGGATCGGCCCACAGCTCGATCGCGACCGACGGCTCCTCGATCTGGCGGATCTGGGCGGTCGCGCCGGCGGTATCCCCGTCGGCCAGCAGAATCGCCGCATAGCTCTGGCGAAACCCGTCGAGCGGTGCGACCGCCTCATCGGGATCATAGGCATTGTCGGTCAGGACGCGCAGCAGCCGCCGTTGCAGCGCGACCGCCTTTGCCTTGTCCAGATCGCCGGTCAGCCGATACATCGACCGGATCGGCATCGCGTTGAGCGCGCCGCCGCGCCCGTCGCGCATCGCCTCTACCGTCGTCACCGCCTCCGCGTGGCGGCTGGCGAAAATTTCGAGTTCCAGCCGCAGCGTCCACAGCATGTTCGGGGCCTTGTCGAACCGGGTTCCGGCCAGCGCGGCGCGATAGGCCGCCGCCTGATCGCCGCTCCGCAGCGCGCAAAACGCCGCGACGGTGTAGGCCAGCGGCGCGGAGCGATCGCCCGCGTCCGCCGCCGCCGCGGCCTTCAGCGCGGGTCCTGCGAGCGACATCGCCTTCTTGCAATCGCCGCTATCGACCGCGATCGCCGCCTGTTGCAGGCGGTCGGGACCGTCGGCGCCGGCCGGGCGGGTCGCCGCCGCGTGCGCCGGCATCGTCCAGATCAAGATATTGCCCAGGATCACCAACGCGCAGGCGATCATCAGCACCCCTTTTCTACGATCGCGGCGCTGCCGGATCAGATAGATGCCGCCGGCGACCAGCGCAAAGACGGCGAGCATCGCCACGGCGGGAGCAATTTGGTTCATGCCGCCCGTTCTAGGTTCGACTCGCCCACCAAGGGAAGCGGGTAACGCCACCGCACCGATATTTGCGATTGACTTGCAATAGCATGAAATGGCATCGGCCCGCATCCTGTTCGGAGGACCGTGCGCATGTACCGTTATCTCGACCGGCCGGTCGCTGCCCTGGGGCCAGGCGAGTCGTTCCTGCTGTGGTCGATCCGCCGCGCGGCGGCGGCGATCGCCGGAAAGCACTGCCTGGGCGGCGCACTCGGCCCCGCGTTCGGGCGGCACGACCTTGAATCCGGCCTGCCCCATTTCGCGATGGCGATGGCGTTGCTGCTGCGTGATTGCGATTCGCCGCTGGAGGTGATGGCGCCCGACGCTCCCCAGGTTTCCGAACATGAGGCGCTGTTGCTGGCGTTGTTCGGCGCGACCGATACCGGCGCGGAGCAGCGCGTCCGCGACACGCTGGCGCTGCTGTTGAGCGACGGCGGGGTGCTGACCGCGACGCACCGCGCGGCGCGCAGCTTCACCGCCGCACTGCTGGCCGCCGGCATGGCGCCCCCCATTCCCGATTCGCTGACCGGCGAGAAACCCAAAAGATGAGTGTCAGGACATGAGCAATCGTATCGCCGCCACCGCCAGCCTGCCCCCGTCGGGCGTGCTGACCGTCGAACAGGTGCGTTCGGTGCGCCATTGGAACGAGCATCTGTTCAGCTTCACGCTGACACGCCCGCAGGCGTTCCGCTTCCGCTCCGGCGAGTTCGTGATGATCGGGCTGCCGAGCGAAGGAAAGCCGTTGCTGCGCGCCTATTCGATCGCCAGCCCGGCGTGGTCGGAGGAGCTGGAGTTCCTGTCGATCAAGGTACCCGACGGACCGCTCACCTCCCGCCTCCAGCGGATCGCGCCGCGCGACGAGATCTTTCTCGGCCGCAAGCCCACCGGCACGCTGGTCACCGACGCGTTGCGCCCCGGCCGGCGGCTGTTCATGTTCGCCACCGGCACCGGGCTCGCCCCGTTCCTTAGCCTGGCGCGCGACCCCGACGTCTACGAGCAATTCTCCCAGGTGGTGCTGGTCCATTCGGTGCGGCGGGTCAGCGACCTCGCCTATCGCGCCGAGCTGGAGGCGCAGCTGGCCGGCGATCCGCTGGTGCAGGACCAGGCGCTGCTCCAGTTCGTCTACGTTCCGACCGTCACACGCGAGCCGTTCCGACTGTCGCAGCGGATCGGCCGCTTGATCAGCGAGGGGAGCCTGTTCGGCCACGGCATCACCGGACCGCGCGCGCTCGATCCCGAGCAGGACCGGGTGATGCTGTGTGGCAGCATGGCGATGATCCGTGACCTCTCCGCCGATCTGGACGCGCTGGGCTTTATCGAGGGTTCGAACGCCGCCCCCGGCGATTATGTGATCGAGCGGGCCTTCGTCGGGTGAGTCCGTCCCCCTGACCCGACGCCGGGGGGACGGGACCGCGTTCCCCTATCCCTCGCCCGCCAGCACGGCGGCATAGGCATCCATGTCGACATTGCCGCCCGATGCCAGCACCAGCGTGCCCGGTTGCGGCTCGACCCGGCCAGTCAGCAGTGCCGCCAGCGCCACCGCGCCGCCCGGCTCGACCACCAGCCGCAACGTGGCGGCGGCCCAGCGTTGCGCGTCGCGGACCTCCGCCTCGCTGACCGTGACGCCGAGTGCCGACCGTTTCGACAGCACGTCGAACGTCAACGTCCCCACGCGCAGCGTCTGGAGCGCATCGCAAGCGGTACGCGGCGGATTGGCGCCCACCTCCTCGATCCAGCCCGCCTCCAGGCTGCGGCACATATCGTCCCAGCCCTCCGGCTCGACGATCCGCATCTCGGCATCGGGCAGCGCCAGCGCCAGGCCCGACGCCAGCCCGCCGCCGCCGCACGGTGTGACCACCCGCGTCAAAGCGCCCAGCCCGGCGTCGTGGAACTGGGCGGCAGCCTCGATCCCGGCGCTGCCCTGCCCCTCGATGATCCAGGCATCGTCATAGGCGGGGACCAGCGTGGCGCCGCGCGCGTGCGCCAGATGCGCGGCGATCTTTTCCCGGCTCTCGGTCATCCGGTCATAGGGGACCACCTCCGCGCCCAGCGCCAGCGTCGCCTCGCGCTTCGATCGCGGGGCGTCGGACGGCATCACGATCACCGCCGGCATCCCCAGCCGCTTCGCCGCCCAGGCAACGCCCTGTGCGTGATTCCCGGATGAAAAGGCGACGACCCCTTTCGCACGGGCCGACTCGTCGATCGCGGTCAGCCGATGCCACGCGCCGCGGATCTTGAACGCGCCGATCGGTTGCAGGCATTCGGCCTTCACCCCCACCGTCACGCCGCGAATCTCCGCGGTGAAAAGCGGCGTCATCGGCAGGATTTCCGCCATTTTTGCCGCAGCGTCGCGCACCCCGGCGCGGGTCGGTTGTCGTACGATGGTCACGTCCTGCCCCTTGTCCCAATTCACCACTTTACATCGGGAACACCCGATCCTATTTGCGCCGTCCGCTGCCCCATGGGACTTCCAACCGCAAGGCAGCTTTTTCACTCGACGCCGAAAGGCAATTGGAGGTCCCTTGAGTTGCACAAGCATCATAGCGCGCTGGGGCTAGCGAAAGCCCATTCGACCGCGGTTCGCGGTATCGACATCGCCAAGAGCCAGCCGGTTCAGCCGGTCACGCTCGTTCGTCCGCACGCTGCATCGCGGGCCGCCCGATTCTTCGTCGAGAAGTTTCCGGGACGCTCGATGTATGCGGTGAAGGCGAACCCTTCGCCAGAGCTGCTGAGCGTGCTCTGGGACAGCGGCATCACGCATTACGACGTCGCCTCGATCGCCGAGGTGCGGCTGGTCGCGCGCACGCTGCCGGACGCCACGCTGTGCTTCATGCACCCGGTCAAGGCCGAGGAAGCGATCCGCGAGGCCTATGACGTGCACGGCGTGCGCGTGTTCAGTCTCGATTCGATCGAGGAACTCGACAAGATCGTCCGCGCCACGCGCGAAGCGACCGACCTGACGCTGTGTGTGCGGCTGCGCGTATCGTCGGAGCATTCCAAGCTTAGCCTCGCGTCCAAGTTCGGTGTCGCGCCGGGCGAGGCGAAGGAACTGCTGTTCCGCGCCCGCCAGGTCGCCGATGCGCTCGGCATCTGCTTCCACGTCGGCAGCCAGGCGATGACGCCGCAGGCCTATGCCGATGCGATGGAGCGCGTGCGCCAGGCGATCGTCGAGGCGGCGGTGACGGTCGACGTCGTCGATGTCGGCGGCGGTTTCCCGTCGCGCTATCCGGGCATGGAGCCACCGCCGCTCGAACATTATTTCGAAGTGATCCACCGCGCGTTCGAGAGCCTGCCGATCAGCTATTCGGCGGAACTGTGGGCGGAGCCGGGCCGTGCGCTGTGCGCCGAATACAGCTCGATCGTGGTGCGCGTCGAGCGTCGTCGCGGCGATGAACTGTACATCAACGACGGTGCCTATGGCGCGCTGTTCGACGCGGCGCACATCGGCTGGCGCTTTCCGGTCACGCTGCTGCGTGAACCGGACAGCCACGCCCGCGACATGGCGTTCAGCTTCTACGGGCCGACCTGCGACGATCTGGATCACATGACCGGGCCGTTCATGCTGCCGGCGGACGTGCGGGCGGGCGACTATCTCGAAATCGGGATGCTCGGTGCCTATGGTTCGGCGATGCGCACCGCGTTCAATGGCTTCGGTTCGGACGAGACGGTGATCGCCGACGACGAGCCGATGACGTCGCTGTACGTCGTCGCTGAAGAGCGGGTCGCATCGAACGTCGTCACGCTGTAACGACTGACGCATAATCGAAGACATCCGGGGCGGGGCGCGTGGCGCCCTGCCCCTCCGGGTTACCGCGTCCCCATCAACGACGGCGGCCAGTGAACCACGGAGTTCCCAGTGACCGACACGATCAACGATACCCGCAAGGCGGAACTGCTGTCGAAGCAGGTCAAGCACATCGACATCAAGAGCTTCGACGCGCGCCCGATCGTCGATGCGATGGCAGACATGAGCTTCACCAGCCGCGATCTCGGCCGCGCGACCGGCATCTACAATCAGATGCTGGCCGATCCCGACTGCACCGTCGTGCTGGTGATCGCCGGATCGACCTCGGCCGGTGGCTGCATGGATCTCTATGCCGATCTGGTGCGCAACAACATGGTCGACTGCGTCGTCGCCACCGGCGCGACCATCGTCGACATGGATTTCTTCGAAGGGCTCGGCCACAAGCATTATCAGGCGCTGGAGGTGCCCGACGACGATACGCTGCGCTCGCTCTACATCGACCGCATCTACGATACCTACATCGATGAGGAGCAGCTTCAGGACTGCGACTTCACCATCAACAAGATCGCGAACGAGCTTGAACCGAAGGCGTATTCGAGCCGCGCGTTCATCCGCGAGATGGGTCGGTACCTGTCGGAGCACGGCAAGAAGGAGAACAGCCTGGTCAAGCTCGCCTATGAGCATGACGTGCCGATCTTCTGCCCGGCGTTCGTCGATTCCTCGGCCGGCTTCGGGCTGGTCAAGCACCAGGTCGATCAGATGAAGGCGGGCAAGCCCTATCTGATGATCGACGCGGTCGCCGATTTCCGCGAACTGACCGACATCAAGATCAAGGCGGGCACCACCGGCCTGCTGATGATCGGCGGCGGCGTGCCCAAGAACTTCATCCAGGACACCGTCGTCTGCGCCGAGATCCTGGGCCATGAGGACGTCGAGGTCCACAAATACGCCGTCCAGATCACCGTCGCCGACGTCCGCGATGGCGCCTGCTCGTCCTCGACGCTGCAGGAGGCGGCGAGCTGGGGCAAGGTCAACACCGGCATCGAGCAGATGGTGTTCGCCGAAGCCGGCAGCGTGATGCCGCTGCTGGCCAGCGACGCCTATCACCGCGGCCTGTGGAAGAACCGCGCCGAGCGCCGCTGGGCCAAGCTGTTCGACTGACGTTGCAAATCGAAACCGGTTGAGGCAGCCTCCCCCGAGATACTCTTGGGGGAGGCTTTTTCATGCACGCGGAAATCCTGAAGCCGGTCGTCGTCCTGGTCGCCTGGTCGCTGGTGATGTGGGTGTGGATGATCGCGGTGCGGATGCCGGCGATGCGCGCGGCCGGCATCGATCTGTCCAAGCTGACCGGGGGCAAGGGATCGGACGCCGATCGCGTGCTGCCGGCGAAGGCGCAGTGGCCGTCGCATAACTACAACCACCTGATGGAACAGCCGACGATCTTCTACGCCGTCGCGCTGGTGCTGGCGGTGGTGGGCGCTGGCGATGGGCTGAACGCCGGGCTGGCATGGGGCTATGTCGGACTGCGGATCATTCACAGCGTGATCCAGGCGACGTTCAACCGTGTGTCGGTGCGCTTCGCCGCCTTCGTACTCTCGACGCTGTGCCTGATCGCGCTGACGCTGCACGCCGCGATCGCGGTGTTCTGACGCTCAGGCGCCGGTCAGCCGTTTCAGCGACCGTTCGAGCATCATCAGCTGCCATAGCGTGCGGCCGTGTTCGGCACGGCCGGCGCGATGGTCCTCGGCCAGCCGGGCGAGCGCGGTCGGCTGAAACCATGGCGCCAGCACCGGCGAGCGCGCCAGCATCGCCGCCTCCTCCGCCAGCGCCTTGCGGAACCAGGCGCTGACCGGGGTCACGAAGCCCATCTTTGGCCGATAGAGGATCTCTTTCGGCAGATACGGCTCCAGCGCCTTCTTCATCAGCCACTTGCCCTGCCCCGCGCGGATGCGCAGCGACGGCGGCAGCGTCGCGGCGAATTCGATCAGCCGGTGGTCGAGCAGCGGCTCGCGCGCCTCCAGGCTGACGGCCATGCTGGTGCGATCGACCTTGGTCAGGATGTCGCCGGGCAGCCAATGGTGGATGTCGGCATATTGCGCGGCGTCCAGCCCGGTGCGGGCGGGCGCGGCGCGCATCGTCGCGATCATCGCGTCCTCGCCGCGATGCCCGGCCAGCCCCCGCCGGAACGAGTCGGTATAGAGCGCATCGCGCGTCGCCGGCGTCGTCACCCCCACCGCGCGAGCATAGGCGGCGGCGCCATCATCCGCGAGCGCCAGCAGCGTGGTCTTGGCGCGCAGCGGGCGCGGCGCCCAGTCGGCCTTGGGATAGAGCCCGCCCAGCGTCCCGAACAGCCCCGCGCGCATCCCTGCCGGGATCAGCCCGCGAACTCGTTCCTCGGCCGCGTGGAAGCGATAGCGGCGATAGCCGGCGAACGCCTCGTCCGCGCCGTCGCCCGACAGCGCCACGGTGACCGTCTCACGCGCCAGCTCGGACACCCGCCAGGTGGCGAGCGCCGAGGCGTCCGCGAATGGTTCGTCGAATGCCGCGACCAGACGGTCGATCAGCGCGAAATCGTCCGACGCGACGGTGCGCGTGCGGTGTTCGGTGCGAAACCGATCGGCGATCAGCCGAGCATAGGCGGTTTCGTCGTGATCCGCCTCGTCGAACCCGATCGAGCAGGTCTTGACCGCCTTCGGGCTGGCCTCCGCCATCAGCGCGACCACCGCCGAACTGTCGACTCCGCCCGACAGGAACGCGCCGAGCGGCACGTCGGCGACCATGCGCGACACCACGGCCGCCCGCATCCGCTCGATCAACTCCGCCTCAAGGTCGCGGCGTGAACCCTTGGCCCTTCTGGAGAAATCGACATCCCAATAGCGTTGCGGCGTGCCCACTGGCTTTCCGCGCTCGAGCCGCAGGAACGATCCCGCAGGCAGCTTTCGCACACCCACGAGAAAGCTGGCATGATCGGGGACATAGCCGAGCGCCATGAAATCCTCGACCGCGCGTGGATCGACCTCGCGGCGTAGCAAAGGGTGCGCCAGCAACCCCTTGAGTTCGGAAGCGAAGGCTACGCCGCCATCGGACAGTTCGACATAATGAAGCGGCTTCACCCCCAGCCGGTCGCGGGCCAGCACCAGGGTCTGCGCCTCGCTGTCGTGAATGGCAAAGGCGAACATCCCGACCAGCCGGTCGAGCAGCCCCGTCCCCCACGCCCGCCAGCCGTGGAGGATGACCTCGGTATCGCCCTGGGTGATGAAGGCGGCACCCATCGCCTCCAGCTCGGCGCGCAGCTCGGCGAAATTATAGATCTCACCATTGTAGGTGATCGACAGCGGCCCGGCGTGCATCGGCTGCGGCGATCCGCCGACGTCGATGATCGCAAGGATACGGTGGCCCAGCCCAACCCCCGGCGCGGTCCAGATGCCGCTGCCGTCCGGTCCGCGATGCGCCTGCGCGTCGTTCATCGCGGCGATGCGCACCGGATCGACCGGCTTGGCCACGGCGGGGTAGAAGATCCCCGCGATCCCGCACATGGCCTAGCGCCCCGTCGCGACGCGGTCGGCGAGTTGATCGACCGGGCCGGCGGCGGCGAGGAACGCCGCCATCGCCGCGCGTGGATCGCCGTCGGCGCGTGCGGCCGACAGGTGGATCGCCGCGCCGCGCTGGGCGCCGCCGAACAATTTGGCCTTGAGCGTCGCCAGCTTCACTCGTTTTCCGTCCGCCGTGGTGGTGCCGGCGATCCTGTACCAAGTCGCGACCTCGCGTTCCACCGGCCCCGGCGCGGTGATGCGCTGGACCGAGCCGCCGTCGAGCGGGGCGACGTCCGCTACCTTCACCCAACGGTCATTCTCGCGCAGCACCCCCTGGCCGAAACCGACCAGCTCATGCCCCTCACGCTGTCCGGCATAGATCGCCACCGCCAGCTCGACGCGGTGGCCGGTGGCGTCCTGATAGCGACCGATCAGCAGATGATCTGCGGTGGGGTAATAGGGAGACCACGGAGCGGCGGTGCTGAGCGGCACGCGCTGCCAGCCGGGCACATCGGGCAGGTGCATTTGCGCCGGCAGCGTGTCGTTTCGGCCGCCCGCCAGCGCCGCGCCGGCATAAGCGAGCGTCGCCAGCGCGATCGCCACCCCGGCGGCGGTCCACGGATCGGACCGTGCGCGCACCGGCGCCTGCTGCAATCGCGCCGGGTCGAACCATGGCGCATCGGGATCGCGATCGAACCAGCGCCAGCCGATCGCCAGCACCGCCGCCATCACCAGCCCGAAGAACACCCAGCCATAGACGATATGGTCGAACCCCGTCGCCGCCTCCACCGATGTCAGATGCGCGGCATAGATGGTGCCGAACGCGCGCAGCCCGTTGGCGATCACCGGCACGATCAGCGCCATCGCCATGAATGCGACCCGGCGGCGCCAGGCGACGTAGCAGACATTGGCGACCAGCGTGCCATAGGCGATCATCGCGATCACGAACTTGGCGCCGGAACACGCCTCCGCGACTTCGAAATAGCCGTTGGGAATGGTGATCAGCACGCCGTCGACCTGCGCCGGCACTCCGGCCAGATGGAGCAGCGGCATGACGATCGCGACGGTGACGCTCTGCAGCGGCCCCTCCATCGCCTCACCGAACGGTACCAGGAACAGCATGTACCCCAGCGGAAACAGCAGCCCGCGCGCCACATTCGGCCCAAGCAGTGCGATCACCGCGCCCTGTAGCATCACCACCAGCCCAAGGTGCCGGGCAAACGCCACCCCGGCGGCATCGCCCAGCAGCCACGCCAGCGCGCCCGCCGCGACGATCGCCTGCCCGCCCCACCAGGCGGCGGGTGTCAGCTGCGTCAGTTCACGGCGGCGCTGCCACACCAGCCAGCCGATCACCGGCGGAACGAACAGGCAATGGCCGAACGTCGTGCTGTTCCAGTAGATGTTGGCCAGGTCGGCGACATCGCGGTGGAACAGGATCAGCAGCGCCGCCCAGACGGCG
>Ga0182736_1000533_pt1 | contig 55979 bp, 50 predicted proteins | sample eDN5th30CKraftBY_FD_128882 | JGI IMG/M metagenome (GOLD analysis project Ga0182736, IMG submission 128882) | Enriched backyard soil microbial communities from Emeryville, California, USA - eDNA 5th pass 30_C Kraft BY (version 2) (version 2) | ecosystem: Environmental > Terrestrial > Soil >... | reverse complement strand
CTCAGGGTGCCGCGTCCATATCATGCCGGCGACCGTCGCGGCGGAAACTCATGGTCACCACCGCTGCGGTGAAGCCCCTCTAGGCAGACCAAATGATTCGGTCAAATACTATTTTGAAATTTTTGGCAGAAACTTTCCCGGCCAGCGGCGAGACAGGGGAGAATGCCGGCTTAGCGGATGGTTCCGCCCGCCGGACACTAAGGCACCAACGCCCCGGCCCGGCCCGGCCCGGCCTCAGATGCTCGCGCTCAGGTTCCTTGTATATAGGCCCGCATCGCATCGACTTCGGTTTCGATGCGATCCATCCGCGCTTTGACGAGATCGCCGATACTGACGAAGCCGACCAGCCGGCCGCCCTCGACGATCGGCAGATGGCGGACGCGCCGCCGCGTCATGAGCGAAAGGGCAGACAGGGTCGAGGTGTCCGGCGCGATGGTGACGGCCGGTGCGGTCATCACGGCACCCACCGGCTTATCGAGCAGGGCGGCCCCCTCGCGCTGCAGGCCGTAGATCACGTCCCGTTCGGAAAAAATGCCGAGAACCTGGCCATCGTCGACAATCGGCACACAGCCGATGCGCTTGTCGGCCAGCAGCGCCACGACCGCCGCGACGCTATCATTCCGGCCGGCGGTGATGATTTCGCCGCGCCCGTCGCCGATAAATGCCCTGACCGTCATCACGCTCTCCTCTCGCTTCATGATCGGGCCAATGGCCGCTCACCGGTCTGCGCGAGACCGTTGGGCGGCCGCTGGAGAAGCGACTATGCGCCCGGGATGGCGCGGCGTCAAAGCCTTGATCCGCCAGAGTCGGAGGCATATGGCATACTCCATGGACACCCCGCCCGGACTCGATGATCCGCGCAATGCCGCCTTTGCCTGGTCGCGCTTCCGCAAGATGCTCCGCGCCATGGCGGCAGCCTCGCTTGCCTTCGCGCTGGCCGTCACGGCGCTGATCTGGTGGCATAGCGGCCCGTTGCCGTGGCTGTTCGTGATCATGACGACCGCCGGCATCTGGGCGACGATCATGACGGCCGCGCTGCTGATGGGACTCATGTTCCTCTCCAGCGGCACGGGGCATGACGATCAGGTCGAGGACCGCATCAGCAAGGATATATTGGGCGACGACGAATAGGAGGCAGGCGCTCCGGCATCGATCCGGTCTGCCCGTTGCCGCGCCTTGTTGAACGAGGCCCGATCAACATCATTAAGCCCGGACACAAAATCGGGCGTGATCTGGTCCATGCGACCTATCACGCCCGAATCATATGCTTTCAGCCCTCACGGGCGGTCGCTACCGCGCAGACATCAGCGCGACGCCGGGCATCACCTGCCCGGCCGCGTTATCTTATTCAGCGGCTTCCGGCTGCCGGGGGCGACGCCCGCGACGCGGCTTGGCCGGTGCTGCCTCGACGGCTTCCGCCGGCTCGCCATGATCCGCCTCAGGGCCGGTCTCTGGCTCCGCGCGGGCAATGGAAGGCGGCAAGCCGGGCAGGCCGATCTCGCCGCCATCGGCATCGCTATCGTCATTGGCGCTGGCACTGGGCTGGGGGCGCTCCTGCCGCTCGGCACGCGCCGGGGCACGCTCGCGGCGGGGGCGGGCTTCCTGCGCCGCGCGCGGCTCCGGCTGCGCGCGCGGTTCCGGACGCGCACCATCACTGCCGAACCCGTCGTCGCGGGAATCCTGCAGATCGTCGCCGTCATCGCCATCCTGCTCATAATCGTCGCTACGCTCGTCGGAGCGGCGGAAGCGATTCTGCTGCTCTTCCTGACGCGCGCGATTATCCGCCAGCACGCGGAAATAATGATCGGCGAATTGCAGATAATATTCCGCATTCACCCGGTCACCGGCCAATTGCGCATCACGCGCAAGATTGCGATATTTCTCGTGCAGCTGGGTTGCGTTTCCGCGCGCGCGATTGTCGATCCGGTTGCCGGAATCTCCATTCCCGCGATTGCCGCTACCGCCACTCTGGCGCGGATTATTCCGACCGCGACGGCGGCCGGCCTGACGATTGTTGATCAACGCTTCGTCCCTATGCTCTCGCTAAAAACCCGGCATCCCGGAATCAACGCCCGGAATGCTGTGCAATCTGCCGACGGCGGAACGGCAAAATGCCACTCTCGCCCCGCGCTTCGGCCAACGGCTCCATATCCATGGACGCCGCCAAAACTGTGGGAGCAGACCGCCAGCCCTGCGCCACGCGCATGAGCCAAACAACAGTCCTATGAACGCCAAATAGTAGCTCCCGCTCGCCAAACCAAGCGAAAATCGCATTTTGCGATGAAAAAAAGGCAAACATGCCGATAATTATCGCCCTATAGGCGCTGGACGGCCCCGGCGGCGGTCACGATGAGCGCCCGATCGCGCCCCGCAAGGTCTTGCCGCAGCGCCACCGCAAAGCCCGCCGCACGGAACAGCGCACCGGCCGTCTTCCCCTGATCGAACCCGATTTCGAACAGCGCGACGCCGCCCGGCGCCAGCAATGCGCCGATCTGCCGCGCCAGCACGCGATAGGGCGCCAGCCCGTCCTCGCCGCCAAACAACGCGCTGGCTGGCTCGTGCCCGGCAACCTCGCGCGGCAGCATCGCATCGGGCGTGATATATGGCGGATTGCACAAGATGAGATCGAAATGCCCGGCGAGCCCCTCCGCCCAGTCGCCGGGCTGGAAATGAGCGCGGTCATCCATGCCGCAGCGCGCCGCATTGTCCTGCGCGACGGCCAGCGCCGCAGCCGAGCAATCGACGCCCAGCCCACTGGCCGCGCGCCACTCATCAAGCGCGGCGAGCAATAAGGCGCCCGATCCGGTGCCAAGATCGAGAATGCGGCGCGGCCCCGCGCTGCCCTGAAAATGCTCGATCGCCGCCTCGATCAGCGTTTCGCTGTCCGGCCGCGGGATCAGCACCGCCGGCGTGACCCGCAGTGTCAATGTCCAGAAATCACGCGTGCCGGTGATGTAGGCGACGGGCTCATGAGCCAGCCGGCGCGCCAACAGCGCCCCGGCCGTCTCGGGCAGCACGAGGCGCGGCAGGCGGAGGATCAGCTCCTCCCGGCTGATGCCCAGCGCATGGGCCGCCAGCAGCTCGGCATCGAGGCGCGGAGTTTCGCTCACCCCCGCCAGTTGTCCGCTGGCTTCGCGCAGCCATGCCGCCAGGGCGCTCACCCTGCCCCGCTCCGAATCATATCGCCCAAAATCAGGCCACCATATCGAGCTGGGCGAGCCGCGCCGCCTCATCCTCGGCAATCAGCGCGGCGATCACCTCGTCCAGCCCCGGCCCTTCCAATATTTCGGGCAGGCGGTGGAGGGTCAGGTTGATGCGGTGATCGGTCACGCGCCCTTGCGGAAAATTATAGGTGCGAATGCGCTCGGAGCGATCGCCGCTGCCTACCATCGCCTTGCGCGCGCCGGCCTGCTCGCTCTGGGTGCGCTCGCGCTCGGCTTCATAGAGGCGGGTCCGCAGCACCTTCAATGCCTTGGCCTTGTTCTTGTGCTGCGATTTCTCATCCTGCTGGGTGACGACGAGCCCGGTCGGCAAATGGGTGATCCGCACGGCGCTGTCCGTCGTGTTGACATGCTGCCCGCCTGAGCCCGAGGCGCGATAGACGTCGATGCGCAGGTCCGTCGCCTCGTTGATCTGCACGTCGACCTCCTCGGCCTCGGGCAGCACCGCCACCGTCGCGGCCGATGTATGGATGCGTCCGCCGCTCTCGGTCACCGGCACGCGCTGCACGCGATGCACTCCGCTCTCGAACTTGAGCCGGGCGAACACGCCGGCCCCCGTCACGCTGGCGATCACTTCCTTATAGCCGCCCGCCTCGGACGCGCTGGCCGAGATCAGCTCGACCCGCCAGCCGTGCGATTCGGCATAGCGCTGATACATGCGCAGCAGATCGCCCGCGAACAACGCAGCCTCATCGCCGCCCGTGCCGGCCCTGATCTCCAGCATCGCCGCGCGCTCGTCCGCCGCGTCCCTGGGCAGCAGCGCCACGGCGAGCGCATGCTCGGCCTCCGGCAGCCGCGCGCGCACATCCGCCAGCTCTTCCTGCGCCATCGCCTTCATTTCCGGGTCGGCGAGCAGCGTCTCCAGCCCGGCCAGTTCCGCCCGCAGCGCGGCCACCTCGGACGCCGCGCGGGCCACCGGTTCCAGCTCGGCATAATCCCGGGAAAGCTGGACAAACGCCGCCGCGTCTAGATCCGGGCGCGCCATCTGCGCCTGCACCTCCTCCTGCCGGCGCAGGATCGCCGCGATGCGCTCGGGAGCGATCTGCATCAGACGCCCGGACCCATCAGGCGCTTAATCTCGCCGGCCAGCGCATCATCATCGCAGCGGATGTTGAGATGCGGCGCGCCCTCCCGCGCACCGACCGAGACCAGCGCCCGCGCCGGCATTTTCGCCGCCTTGTCGAACCGTTTGCGTGGCGATCCGCTGGTGACGCTGTCCGCACTCAGCCCCGCCGCCCGCAGCGCCGAGAGGCCGGCGAGCGCCGCTCCGAGCATCGTGTCATCCTCCAGCGCAATCACCACATCGAGCGTCGTTTCCGGCGCGCTCTCCAGCAGCATCGCCAGCCGCTCGATTCCCGCCGCCCAGCCGACCGCCGGGGTCACCGGGCCGCCCAGCGTCTCGATAAGGCCATCATAGCGCCCGCCGCCGAGCACCGTGCCTTGCGCGCCCAGCCGGTCGGTCACGAACTCGAAAGCGGTGTGGCGATAATAATCCAGCCCGCGCACCAGCCGCGCGTTGCGCGTCCAGCCCACATTCGCCGCCTTGAGGCCGTCGGTCACCTTTTCGAAAAATGCACGCGCCTCGTCGGTGAGATATGTATCGATTTCCGGCGCGTCGGCCACAATCGCCTGATCGCGCGGGTCCTTGCTATCGAGAATCCGCATCGGATTCTTTTCCAGCCGCGTGACGCTGTCTTCGCTCAGCGCGGCCCGATGTCCGTCGAAATGCGCGACCAGCGCGGCGCGCCAGGCATCGCGGCTCGCCGCATCGCCCAGCGTGTTGAGCGTCAGCGTCACGCCCTCGGCAATGCCCAGCTCCTGCAAGAGCTGGTCGGCGAAGATCAGCAGCTCGGCGTCCGCCAGCGGCTCGGCCGCGCCGATAATTTCGGCGTCAATCTGGTGGAACTGGCGATAGCGCCCCTTTTGCGGCCGCTCATAACGGAACAGCGGGCCGTGAGTGGCCACTTTAAGCGGCGCATATTGCTGCCAGCCCTCGGTAATATAGGCCCGCGCGATACCGGCGGTGAACTCCGGCCGCAGCGTGAGCGAATCGCCGCCGCGATCCTCGAAGCTATACATTTCCTTGGAGACCACGTCCGTCGTCTCGCCCAGCGAGCGCGAAAACACCGACGTCGCCTCGAAGACCGGCAACTCGATGCGCCGGAAGCCATAGAGCCGCCGCACGCGCTCGAACGTCGCAACCACATGCGCGAAACGGTCCGCCGTCTCGCCGATCATGTCCTGGGTGCCGCGGATGGGCCGGGGTGTCTGGATTTTCGCCATGGCCGCGCCTCTAGAGCATTTTCAAAGCGGATGGAAACATCGGACATGCGGGAAAAACGGACGAGGCCGAATACAGGCCCGCCGGTCCACTGCAACATCCCGGCCCATGGCGATTTCGGGGCAGGCCCGAGAGCCCGCGCGCCAGCAGGCAATCTGTCGGTTGATCGTGCCGGCAAACGCGCCCGCAGCCGAGCCCCGCGCCCGGCGCCGTCTACTCCGCCGCTTCCAGAAAGCGGTCGTCGATCGAGGCGTCGGCCTGCCAGCTTTTCAGCTCGGGCAGCACCTTGTCGGCGAAGAGGCGGATATTCTTCATCGCCTCGGCCTGCGGCATACCGCCGAAATAGAGATGCGGGAAAAAGCCCTGCGGCTTGTAGATCTCCTTCAGCTCCCACATGCGCTCAAGAATCATCTGCGGCGTGCCGGTCACCACGCTTCGCGCGAAATTCTCGACATAGGGGCCGATCTGGTCGGGTTGCAGCGCCATCTTCTCGTAGGATTCATAGCCGTTGATGGTGGAAAAGAGGCCAGGCTTGTCGAGGCTGTAGTTGCGGATCGCCGCAGCCATGGTGTTGGCCATATATTGGCGCCCCTGCGCCTCGGCATAATCGGCGCTCTCATCGATATAATAGTTGCCGCCCAGCATCGGCGGCGGCGGCGCGCTGCCGGCGCCATGCACTTCCTGCCAGATGCCCAGATACATGTCCGGCGGCACTTCCTTGCCGCGCTGGGGCAACATCAGCACCATATTGCCGAAACCGAGCCGGGCCGCCGTGCGCATGGACGAGCCGGAGAGCGAGCCGCAGAATTTACGCCCCTCGAAGCTGCGCAGCGGGCGCGGCCGCAATTCGCGGCGGGGCTGGCGGATATGCTTGCCTTCGCCCTCGATAATGCCGGTCTCGATCGCCGGGATCACCAGATCGAGTATCTCGCCATAAAGCTCGCGCGACTTGTTCTGGTCGATGCCCAGCCCGGCAAATTCATGAGGGCTCAGGCCATTGCCGAAGCCGAGAATGGCCCGCCCGCCCGAGAGGATGTCAAGATTGATGATCTGCTCGGCCAGCCGCGCCGGCTGGTGCCAGGGCACGATGATGACCTGCGTGCCCAGCTTCACCCTTCTGGTCCGCCCGGCAATATAGGTGAGGAGCTGCAACGGATCGTTGGACATCGAATAATCGGTGAAGTGATGCTCGGTGATCCACACCGAATCGAAGCCCAGCTCCTCGGCGAGGACGAGATTCTCCACCTCTTCGCAGATGAATTGCGCATCGGGATAATCATTGCCGCGCTGATGCGCGAAGCCGGTCGCCAGCCCTACATGCATGTGCCGCTCCTTGATCCTCTCACACGGGGACGACATGCCTTGCCGGATCGCCTCTCCCGCGCGTTCCATCATACGCGCTGACGATGCTGCGACAAGGGCTTGCGCTCGCGCCCGCCCGCACGCCCCAACATGCCCGCCGGGTAGATGGAACGAGGCCCCATATTGCCGCCGCGCGCGGGATCGCATATGCGGCCGGTCTCTGCCGGTCGGCGCCTTGCCACGCGCCCGATTGCCGCCGCCTGCCTTCCTTCATGACAAGGCCGGACGAAAGATATCGCGATCCTGCTCGACCCGTCGGGCAGTCTCCGGTATCCGCGCCGTGGAAAAGACCGGAGAGGAAGAATCGGGACTCGCTCGTGCGCCGCCATGGCGGACCGGATGAGGCTCGTCCGCATTAACCTCTTGTTGCGAGCATTGCATGAACATCGAACTGATTCCCGTCGGCAGCAATCCGCCGGAGAGCCTCAACGTCGTCATCGAGGTGCCGACAGGCGGCGAACCGGTCAAATATGAATTCGACAAGGCCTCCGGCGCCCTGTTCGTGGACCGCATCCTGCACACGCCGATGCGCTATCCCGCCAATTACGGCTTTGTGCCGCATACGCTCTCGCCCGATGGCGATCCGCTCGATGCGCTGGTGGTGGCCCGTTCGCCATTCATGCCCGGTTGCGTCGTGCGCGCCCGGCCGATCGCCGTGCTCAATCTGGAAGACGAGCATGGCGGCGACGAGAAGCTGCTCTGCGTGCCGGATACCGCCACCTTCCCCTATTATGCCAATGTGACGGAAAAGGAGCATCTGCCCGACATCGTCGCCCATCAGGTGGAGCATTTCTTCACCCACTATAAGGATCTGGAAGCCGAGAAATGGGTGCGCGTCGGCACCTGGGGCGATGCCGCCGCCGCCCGCCAGATCACCCTGGAGGCGATCGAGCGCTACGAGCAGCACAAGGCCGGCCGCACCGCCGCCTGACCCGGCCGGGCCGGAATGATGGACGGGGCGCCGCGGCGATGGCTTGCGGCGCCTCTCTCATGTCCGGCCCCGGGCGCCCGTTGCCATGTGACAACGCCCATAGCCGTGCGATAGTTATAATTATGCCTATCTGCCGCGCCCGCATCCATTCGAGGGCCAGCGAAGGCACCGGCACCCTTTGAGCCTGAAAGTTCATTTCGCTTTCGTTCGCGCGTCCCATTACCTATATGCTGGGCATGGCAAACGATCCCACGACTTCCCTCAATCAGACTGATTATGGCGCCGACAGCATCAAGGTCCTCAAGGGCCTGGACGCGGTGCGCAAGCGCCCCGGCATGTATATCGGCGATACCGATGACGGGTCCGGCCTCCACCATATGGTGTTCGAGGTCAGCGATAATGCGATTGACGAGGCGCTGGCCGGCCATTGCGACCGGATCGACATCACCCTCAATGCCGATGGCTCGGTAAGCGTCACGGATAATGGCCGGGGCATCCCCACCGGCATCCATACGGAGGAAGGCATCTCCGCCGCCGAGGTCATCATGACCCAGCTCCATGCCGGCGGCAAGTTCGAGAACAGCACGGACGACAATGCCTATAAGGTCTCCGGCGGCCTGCACGGGGTCGGCGTCAGCGTCGTCAACGCGCTGTCCGAATGGCTGGATCTCACCATCTGGCGGGGCGGCGAGGAGCATTATATGCGCTTCCGCCATGGCGATGCCGAAGCGCCGCTCAAGGTCGTCGGCCCCTCCAATGGCCGCAAGGGCACGCGCGTCACCTTCCTGCCCAGCCCGTCGACCTTCAAGGTCACCGATTTCGACTTCGAGAAGCTCGAACATCGCTATCGCGAGCTGGCCTTCCTCAATTCCGGCGTGCGTCTGTTCCTCAACGATGAGCGCGGCGAGGAACATAAGAGCGTCGAGCTTTATTATGAGGGCGGCATCGCCGCCTTCGTCCGCTATCTCGACCGCAACAAGACGGCGCTGATGCCCGACCCCGTCGCCGTCACCGGCACGCGCGACGAGGTGACCATCGAGGTCGCGCTGGAGTGGAACGACAGCTATTATGAGAATGTCCTCTGCTTCACCAACAATATCCCGCAGCGTGACGGCGGCACCCATCTGGCCGCGTTCCGCGCTGCGCTCACGCGCACGCTCAACAATTATGCCGAGCGCTCCGGCGCGCTGAAGAAGGAGAAAGTCTCCCTCACCGGCGAGGATATGCGCGAAGGGCTGACCGCCATCGTCTCGGTCAAGCTGCCGGACCCCAAGTTCAGCAGCCAGACCAAGGACAAGCTGGTCTCCTCCGAGGTGCGCCAGCCGCTCGAAAGCCTGATGGCGGACAAGATGGCCGAGTGGCTGGAGGAAAATCCCGGCCACGCAAAAACCATCGTCAACAAGGTGATCGACGCCGCCGCCGCACGCGAGGCCGCCAAGAAGGCGCGCGAACTGACCCGGCGCAAAGGCGTGATGGACATCGCTTCGCTGCCCGGCAAGCTCGCCGACTGTCAGGAGCGCGACCCGGCCAAGTCCGAGCTGTTCCTCGTCGAGGGCGATAGCGCCGGCGGCTCCGCCAAGCAGGGCCGCGACCGGCATTTCCAGGCGATCCTGCCCCTGCGCGGCAAGATCCTCAACGTCGAGCGCGCGCGGTTTGACCGCATGCTGGCCTCACGCGAGATCGGCACGCTCATCCAGGCGATGGGCACCGGCATCCGCGACGATTTCAACCTTGAGAAGCTGCGCTATCACAAGATCGTCATCATGACCGACGCAGACGTGGACGGCGCCCATATCCGCACACTGCTGCTTACCTTCTTCTACCGGCAGATGCCGCAGATCGTGGAGGCCGGGCATCTCTACATCGCCCAGCCGCCGCTCTACAAGGCGACGCGCGGCCGCTCGGAAGTCTATCTGAAGGACGAAGCCGCGCTCGATCAATATCTGGTCGATAACGGCGTCGACACGCTGATGCTGGAGACGGCGGAGGGGCCGCTCATGGGCGCATCGCTGCGCACGCTGATCGACCATGCCCGCCGCATGCGCGCGCTGATGCTCTATGTGCCGCGCCGCTATGATGGCGCGATCATCGAGGCGCTGGCGCTCACCGGCGCACTCGCCCCGGATCTGGACGAAGCCGGCCGCGCCGACGCGATCGCCCGCGCCGCCGCATGGCTGGCCCGCGCCGATAGCGACGGCAAATGGACCGGCCGCGTCTCGGCCGAGGGCGGCTATCATCTCGAACGGCTGGTGCGCGGCGTGACCGATCACCATATTATCGAGGCCGCTTTCCTCACATCGGCCGAAGCCCGCAAGCTGGACACACTCATCAGCGAGCAGCCCGATGTCTATACCCGCCCCAGCCGACTGGTCACGGCCCGCAGCGCCGCCGCCGCCCAGCAGGCCGAAGCGGCCGCCGAGGATGGCGACGAGGAAGCACTGCCCGCCATTTCATCGAGCGCCAAGGGCACGAGCATCAGCCGGCCATCCGAATTGCTGGACGCCGTGCTGGCGGCCGGCCGCAAGGGGCTCGCCATCCAGCGCTACAAGGGGTTGGGCGAGATGAACGCCGATCAGCTGTGGGAAACCACGCTCGATCCCAATGCCCGCACGATGCTGCGCGTCGAGATCGCACAGGCCGATCTGGCCGACGAGATTTTCACGCGGCTGATGGGCGACGTGGTCGAACCGCGCCGGGAGTTCATTCAGGACAACGCCCTCAACGTCGCCAATCTGGACGTATAGCGGCGGGGTTCGCCCGTTATCTGCCATCCGGTTTCGCGATGATGGGGGCAAGGCCTGCCCCTGTCTCGGCCGGCTGAGGAATAGTCATCGGACGGCGGCCGCAAGGTAGCGCCCGGCGGCAGCGGCATACGCAGCGCACACGCCATAGCAATCGGCGGTGGGCCAGGCCGGATATCCCTGCCCTCTTGTAAAGCTGCCTGACGCGGGTGCTTTGCGGCGGCGCCGTTTTCCGGCATGGATTGTTCCGCCCCTTCAAAGGATTGCGGATCATGGCTTCCGGTATCGCCGCCCTGCTCGATGATGTTGCCGCCATCGCCCGGCTCGCCGCCGCCTCGCTCGATGATGTCTCGGCGGCGGCCGGCAGGGCGAGCATGAAGGCGGCCGGCGTGGTGGTGGACGATACCGCCGTGACACCCACCTATGTGACCGGCTTTTCCCCGGAGCGCGAACTGCCGATGATCGCGCGCATCGCGCTCGGCTCGCTGCGCAACAAGCTGCTGATCCTGCTGCCGGCCGCGCTGCTGCTCAGCGCTTTCCTGCCCATGGCGATCACGCCGCTACTGATGCTCGGCGGCACCTATCTCTGCTTCGAGGGAGCCGAAAAGCTCCTGGAGGCGATGCAGGGCGGCCATGGGGAGGGAGCCGTCACCGAAACGGGCGATCCGGCGCTGCTCGAAAAGGCCAAAGTGTCCGGCGCGATCCGCACCGACCTCATCCTCTCGGCGGAAATCATGGCGATTGCGCTCTCCGATGTGGCGCGCCATCCGGTGGCCACGCAGGCCATCGTGCTGGTCGTCGTCAGCCTGCTCGTCACCGCCGGCGTCTATGGCGTGGTGGCGCTGATCGTGAAACTGGACGATATCGGCCTGCATCTCGCCAAAACGGGGCGGGCGCATCTTTATCCGCTGGGGCGCGGGCTGGTGCGCGCTATGCCGGTGATTCTCGATATGCTGTCTTTCATCGGCATGGTGGCGATGCTCTGGGTGGGCGGCGGCATCATCCTGCATGGGCTGAACGGCACGCGGCTGGCCGCGCTGCCCGACGCGGTGCATGATGCGAGCGCGGCGATCACCCATGTCGCGGTGCTGATGTGGATCATTGGCGCTCTCCTCTCCGCCCTTTTCGGTCTGGTGATCGGCGTGGTCATGGTGATGATCGTCCATGCCGCCGGCAGGCTGCGGCGCAGCCATTGACCAAGGCGGGGACGGACGGGATAGTCCCGCCAGCCATTCCATCCGTCCATTACGCCAAGGGAGCATTGTCATGTCAGGCTATGAACAGCGGCTCGCCGCGCTGGGGCTTGTCCTGCCGCCCGCACTGGCGCTGCCGGCGGGGGTGACGCTGCGCTTCCGCTGGGTGAATATCCGCGGCGATCGCGCCTATGTCTCCGGCCATGGCCCGCAGCTGCGCGACGGCACGGTCGCCGGGCCGCTGGGCAGGCTGGGCGATGGCGTTTCGGTCGAGCAGGGCTATGAAGCCGCCCGCCTCACCGCGCTTTCCATGCTCGGCAGCTTGCAGCGCGCGCTGGGCAGTCTGGATCGGATCGCGGGCTGGTGCCGTGTGCATGGCATGATCAACAGCGCGCCGGGCTTTACGGATACGCCGCTTGTGCTCAACGGCTTTACCGATCTCATTCTGGACGTGTTCGGCCCGGATGTCGGCGCGCATGCCCGCACCGCGGTGGGCGTCGCCGCCCTGCCGCACGATATGCCGATCGAGATTGAAGCGGAATTGCTGCTACTGCCCGGCTGAAACGCCGGGCCGCAGCGACCATGCGCGGCGGATATGCGGACGCGCGGACAGCGGTTCGGCCAAGCGCCGGTGCGGCGCCGGAGCGATCCCGGCTGATTTTGAAAATCACACCATATGGCCATCCACTACGCCAGCAGGCCACGGCGTGCAGAGCGATGCGACGGCCGCCCTGCACGCCAGATGTCGATGACCGGGATCGGCGCGCACATCTCTATCCTGGCGCGCCGGCCTGCTCAGGCGAACAGCCTGGCCGCCGTCTCCGCCACGCGGCGGCCGAGATAACGTGCGCCGTCCAGCTCGTCCTCATCCGGCTGGCGGCTGCCGTCGCCGCCCGCGATGGTCGTGGCGCCATAGGGGGCGCCGCCGCGCACCTTGTCATGCCCCATCTGCCCCGTGAAACCATAGTCGAGCCCGACTACGGTCATGCCGAAGTGCAGCAGATTGGTGATGATCGAGAATAAGGTCGTCTCCTGCCCGCCATGTTGCGTGGCGGTGGCGGTGAACGCTGCACCGACCTTGCCGTTCAGCGCGCCGCGTGCCCACAAACCTCCGGCCTGATCGAGAAAATTGGCCATTTGCGATGACATACGGCCAAAGCGCGTGCCCGTGCCGACGATGATGCCGTCATACTCCTCCAGCTCGGCAATGGTCGCGACCGGGGCCGCCTGATCCAGCTTGTAATGGCTGTTGCGCGCCACCTGCTCGGGCACCAGTTCGGGCACGCGGCGGATATCGACATGCGCGCCGGCAGCCCGGGCGCCTTGCGCGGCGGCTTCGGCCATCTGCTCGACATGCCCGTAGGCGGAATAATAGAGGATGAGGATCTTCGTCATTTTTAGCGACTCCGTAAGGTTGGGAATTAGCCCGGCGCGCGCCCGCGCTCCGGGTTGGGTCTGGATCAGGCCACGTCGACCAGAATGATTTCGCTGTCATCCAGCGCCGTGACCGTGACGCTCTCCAGCTCGGCGATCGCCGCGCCGTCACGGGCATTCACGCGCACACCGTCAATCTCGACCGCGCCGCTGGCCGGCACGAGATAGGCCTTGCGGGCCTTGCCGAGCGCATAGGTGGCGCTTTCCCCGGCCTTGAGCGTTGCGCCGAGCACGCGTGCATCGCTGCGGATCGGCAGCGCGTCGCCATCCGCCGCATCGCCCGAGGCGAGGACCACGAAGGCCCCGCCGCGCTCGCCTTTGGGAAAGCGGCGTGTGCCCCAGTCCGGCTTCTCGCCGGTGCGGGTCGGTATGATCCAGATCTGGAAGATCCGCGTGGTCACCGCCTCGTCATTATATTCCGCATGGGTGATGCCGGTGCCGGCGGACATCACCTGCACGTCGCCGGCCACGGTCCGGCCCTTGTTGCCGAGGCTATCCTCGTGGGTGATGGCGCCTTCCCGGACATAGGTGATGATTTCCATGTCGCGATGGGGGTGCGGCGGAAAGCCGGTGCCGGGCGCGATCGCATCGTCATTCCAGACGCGCAGATTGCCCCAGTGCATCCGGTCCGGGTCGTAATAGTTGGCGAAGCTGAAATGATGCTTCGTCTCCAGCCAGCCGATATTTTCGCCGCCAAGCGCAGCGAGCGGGCGCAGTTCGATCATGAGCGGTCTCCTGAAACGACGCGCCAATGGGCGCTTATGTCGTCTTGCCACCCGATATAGTGGCTCCCGCCCCTCGGAAATATACGGATAATCTCGTCAATATCGTTCTATTAAGTTGAACGATCGCCAGGCGGGAACATACCAGTCTGGAGCAGGCCACACTGTGTATCGCTATGATGGCGCGGGCATGGCGCTGGTCACATGGTGCCGGTTTGGGCTCCCGGGCCGCTGTCACAAAGCTCGGCGCGCGCGGCGGCATATTCGGTAGCGAGCCGCGCGATCAGTTGCGGCGCGGGCAGGATTTCATCCACCGCGCCAATGCCCTGCCCCGCGCCCCAGATATCGCGCCACGCCTTGGCGCCGGTGGCCCCGGCAAAGTCCATAGCGGACGGATCGCTTTGCGGCAGCGCGTCGGGATCGAGCCCCTGAGCGATGATCGAGGCGCGCAGATAATTGCCATGAACGCCGGTGAAGTAGCTGGAATAAACGATGTCCGCCGCGCTGCCCGCGACGATGCCCTGCTTATAGGCGGCGCTGGCCCGCGCCTCGTCCGTCGCGATGAAGGGTGAGCCGATATATGCGAAATCGCCGCCCATCGCCTGCGCGGCGAGGATTCCCGCTCCCGTCCCGATCGCGCCGGAGACGGCGATCGGCCCGCCAAACCATCTGCGGGTCTCGGCAACCAGCGCAAAAGGCGACTGCGCGCCGGCATGACCGCCCGCGCCGGCCGCGACGAGGATCAGCCCGTCCGCGCCCTTTTCCACCGTCTTCCGGGCAAAACGCTGGTTGATGACGTCATGAAATATCAGGCCGCCCCATTCATGCACGGCGGCATTCACCGCCTCGTTCGCGCCGAGCGACGTGATGACCAGCGGCACTTTGAAGTGCGCGCAGATCGCCAGATCGTCCATCAGCCGGGGATTGGAGCGGTGGACGATGAGATTGACCGCATAGGGCGCGGCGGGCTGCTCGGGGTGGGCTGCGTCATGGACGGCAAGGGCGCCGGTGATCTGCTCCAGCCACATATCGAGCCGTTCCGGCGCACGGGGGTTCAGCGAGGGAAAGGCGCCGATGATACCGGCAGTGCACTGGGCAATGACCAGATCCGGATTGGAGACGATGAACATCGGCGCACCGATCACCGGCAGCCGCAATCCGCGGGTCAGTTGTTGGGGTATGGCCACGCACAGGCTCCTCTCTGCGGCAGGCGTCGCACGGCGGGGCGGCGGGGTCAATCGCACCCGCCCGTTGCGCGGGCGCGGCCTCGTTACGATGCTGTTTACCAAATCATGATAGCGAATCGGGCGGAAGCGAGCAGGGGGAGGCAATCATGCACGCCAGAGCGATGATGACGATGAACGGGCCAGCGCGGCCGGAACAGGGCCAGCGCCTGCGCTGGTGGCTTGCCACCGCATGCGACTGGTCGATGCTGATGCGGCGCCCGGGAAGCAGGGCGGCTGATGCGCCAAACGCAGCGGACAACCTGCGCCGTCGCCGGCGTGACCGCCATCCCGATGCGCCACCGCGGCGGCCGCTGCTGGCCAGCCGGGACTTGCCCCCGGCCGAGACCGTCCATGGCCTTGCGGGGACGACGGCCGTCATTACACCCATCGCACCGCCACGCTCGCCCGAACCGATGAGCGATGCCCAGATTGCGCAGTTAGTGGCCGCCGCGACAGCCCGACCCGTCGCTATTCCGGCCGCGGCGCAAACGGCCCCCGCCATGCCTGACCCCGGCAGCTGCCGGAACGTCGCCATCGCCAGCCCTGCCGCAGCGGAGGCGTTTCCGCCCGCGACCCCGGCTCTCCGGCCGGATATGGATGCGGCCGCCGTCGAGGCCGCACTGGCGAGAGCGCTGGCGACGTTGCGCAAACTGGCTGCCTCCGCCCCTGCAGCCCGGCGGCGCTGACGAGGCGCGGCACACTCGCCGGCATCACCAGTCCTCGATCGTGAGTATCTCCAGCCGGATCGCGGTGTCGCCTCGATCGCTCGCGCGGATCTCGTCCACCACCACGTCGGCGACGATATGGCCATTGAGCCTGAAATCCGCCTCGCCCAGCGCGGCGGCAAGCGCGGTGGCGCGCTGCTCGCCCTGTGCGCCCTCCAGCGTCAGTTGCAGGCGATGCTGGGTGCCGATGAAGGTCGCGCTGCACCATGGCCGCATCGTCGCCTGATCGATCGCCCCATCCGGCTCCACCATGGCGCGCAACCGCGCGATCAATTGCCCCTGACAGTCGCGGCGGTGCGGGCGCGGCGCGGCCGGGCGGATGACATGCGTTTCCCGCCGCCGGATGCGTAACCGGCCATAGCGGCTCTCCAGACTGGCCATATGTCTCATCCTGCCGCTCCCTCATCGTAAATGTTCATGAAATGTTCTATGCGCCGTCTGGTGCGATCACCCGGCTCCCGCCCGTTGCGCAGGTCGAAGACGAAGCGCGGATCACGCAGCGCGTCGCGCCCAAAGCGCGTCGGCGGCATGCCGGTGCGCCGGAGGAAGGCTTCGATATGGCTCAGGCTGGACATGATCGCTTCAGGCTCCTGTAGTGACTCGGCTTATTAGGAATATTCCTATATACTTCTATGCAAAATCCTACTTGTCTAGGGAAAATCCTACGTGTATTGCACTACCATGGATTCAATCGACGCACGGGCAACGCTGGAGCGGCTGATCCAGGAGCGTGGCGACACATATGGCGCCATTTCGAAGATGCTCGGCCGCAATCCGGCCTATATTCAGCAGTTTGTAAAACGCGGCACGCCCCGCAAGCTGGATGAGGGGGACCGGCGGCTGCTCGCACGTTATTTCGACGTGGACGAGCGACTGCTCGGCGGGCCCGAGGCGGCGGGCTGGCAGCCGGACCGAAGCGCCCGTCCGGGCGGCCGCGCACGGCCCGGCATCCGGTCCGGCGACGGTCTGGTCGCGGTGCCCCGCCTCGCGCTTGGCGCCTCGGCGGGCGGCGGCTCGCTTCAGGAGGATGAGCCGGCGGCGGGGGCGTTCGCTTTCGACGCCCGCTGGCTGCGCGCGCTGGGCGGGCGGCCGGAAATGCTCTCGATCATTCATGTCGACGGCGAATCGATGCAGCCCACGCTCAATCATGGCGATGACATCATGGTCGATCGCAGCGACGGCGCGGTGCGGTTGCGGGATGGCATCTATGTCTTGCGGATGGACGGCGTCCTGATGGTCAAGCGCGTGGCGCTGGCGCCCGGCCGCGGGCATTTCTCCGTGCGCAGCGATAATCCGCTCTACCCGGCCTGGAAGAATGTCGATCCGGCTCTCGTCTCGATCATCGGCCGCGTCATCTGGAGCGGCCGGCGTCTCGGCTGATTCGCGAGAATGATGCGTGCGAGGGGCCGGCGCGGGCCGGCCGCAAGGGTCAGGCGGCCGGCTTGTGCCTGGCCAGCCGGCAGGGCCTGATTTCATCCGGTGCTTTTCGCCCGTCACCGCCCGGCGAGAAGCGCGCGAGATAGCCGCCGGCGGCAGTATGCATCTCGGTCCCGATCAAGGTGAAACCAACCGACTCGAACTCGCAGCGCAGCAGCGCAAGCGGCGTGCCATGCTGCTCGGTCGGCCGGTTCATATCGACCACGATCACCTCGCCGCCGCGTTTGAGCGCCGGATAAAGCCGCCAGAGAAAGGCATAGGGCTCGGCAATCTCATGATACATATGAACCATCAGCACCCGGTCGAAACTGGCGTCGGGCAGCTTGGGATCGTCCACCGAGCCGAGCTTGACGCTGACATTCTCCCAGTTGCCGCGCGTCACCCGGCGGCCGAGCTGGTCGATCACCTCGGCCATGATGTCCTGCCCCAGCACGCGCCCCTGCGGACCGACCCGGCGGGCGAGGCGGACGGTATAATAGCCTTCGCCCGCGCCGATGTCGGCCACGGTCATGCCGGGGCGGATGCCGGCCCGGTCCATGATATCCTCGGCCTCGTTCGCCCGGTCGCGGGCTTCCTCGGTGGACCAGCGGGTGGAGATGGTCGGCGCGATCGGCCGGTCGGCGCGCGGGAAGGCGCGCGCCGTCTCGGGCCGCCCGTCCGGCGGCGGCGCCAGCGAATCGCAGGCGGCAGGCGTGAGAAGGAGCAAGGCTGCGGCAAGCCTTCCCATCCCACGCCGCCGGATCAATCGACATCCTCCACATCGACCGTCTCGCCCGTCACCTTCTGGCTGAGGGCGGCGGCCATGAACGGATCGAGATCGCCATCCAGCACATCGCCCGGCGCGGTGGACGTGACGCCGGTGCGCAGATCCTTCACCAGCTGATAGGGCTGGAGCACATAGGAGCGGATCTGGTGGCCCCAGCCAATATCGGTCTTGGTCTGATATTCGCCCGACGCCCGCTCCTCGCGCTCGCGCAGCTCGGCCTCGTAGAGCCGCGCCTTCAGCATGCCCATCGCGGTCGCGCGGTTCTTGTGCTGCGAGCGATCGTTCTGCGAGGCGACGACGATGCCGGTGGGGATGTGGGTGATGCGCACCGCCGAATCGGTGGTGTTCACATGCTGCCCGCCCGCACCGGAGGAGCGATAGGTGTCGACCCGCAAATCGCTGTCCTTGATGTCGATCTCGATATTGTCGTCGATCACCGGATAGACCCAGACGGACGAGAAGCTGGTGTGCCGCCGCGCCGAGCTGTCATAGGGCGAGATGCGCACGAGGCGATGCACGCCGCTCTCGGTCTTGGCATAGCCATAGGCATTCTCGCCCTTGAGCAGCATGGTGGCGGATTTGATGCCGGCCTGCTCGCCGCCCTGATATTCGATCAGCTCGACCTTGAAGCCGCGTTTCTCCGCCCAGCGCTGATACATGCGCTGGAGCATCTCGGCCCAGTCCTGACTCTCCGTGCCGCCCGCGCCGGCGTGTATCTCGATATAGCTGTCATTGCCGTCCGCCTCGCCGGAGAGCAAGGCGGTCACCTTGTCGCGATCGGCGCGGTCAGCCAGCGCGGCCAGCGCGGCGACGCCCTCGTCCGCCATCTCCTCATCGCCTTCGGCATCGGCCATGTCGATCAGCTCGACCGTGTCAGCCATCTCCCGCTCGATGGCGCGGGTGGCGGAGATGGCGTCATCCAGCCGGGTGCGCTCGCGCATCACGTCCTGCGCAGCTTTCGGATTGTCCCACAGCGTCGGGTCCTCGACACGGGCATTCAGCTCGTCGAGTCGCCGCAATGCCCGGTCCCAGTCCAGGAAACGGCGCAGCAGGTCGAGCGCTGCCTTGATGCGGTCGACATGGGCTTGCGCTTCGGCGCGCATGGGAAATCTCCGTCACTAAAGGTCGCGACCCGCTATAGGGCCAAGCGATGGCGGATGCGATGCTGCGGGCGCGACGTCAAGCGTTCAGCGTCTGCCCGGCCGCCACAAAGCGCTGTTCTGGCGGCACGGGCCGGGTCGATGGCGACGGTGACAGGCGCTGCCTTTGCCCGGCTCGCGCTGCCGCCGCGTCATCAGTAGATGCCGCCCTGATCGCCGGCGAAATCGCGCGCGATATCGCGTCGGCCGGTGCTGGCGGCCGCCTGATCCTGCTCGGCACGCTCGGCCATCTCGTCCCGGCGCATGGAGATGCGCGGCTCGGTCTCCGGCTTGAAGGCCTCCCAGATGATCGCCGATTTGGGATCGCTCGTCGGCCAGCCGCCATAGACGCGTTTGCCGCTGCGCCGGTCGATCCGTACCATGCGCACGCCGGCCGGGGCCACGAAGGGGGTTTTGGGCATATCCTTGAGGATCGGCTCCATGGCGGACTTCCAGATCGGCGCGGCCGTGGTGCCGCCTTGCGCATAGCCGCCCAGATTGCGCGGCTGGTCATAGCCGACATAGACGCCCGCCACGATATCCGGCGAGCCGCCGACGAACCAGACGTCGGTCGGCCCGTTGGTCGTGCCGGTCTTGCCGAATAGCGGCCGGTCGAGATCGCGCAGGCGGGTGGCCGTGCCACGCTGGACGACACCCTCGGCGATGTGGACGACCTGATAGGCGGTCATCGGGTTCATCGCCTGCTGGCCGGATGGCGCGAAGCGCGGCATCGGCTCGCCGTCCCAGTCCTTGCTGTTGCAATCCTCGCACGGCTTCCAGTTGAGCGGCCAGATCACCTTGCCATTGCGGTCCTGCACATAGTCCATCACTTTGGGGGTGAGCTGCCGGCCATGATTGGCAAGCATCGCATAGGCATTGACCAGCCGCTCGACCGTCGTTTCGCCGGCGCCCAGCGCGAAGGCGAGATAGGGCTGATAATCGCCAATGCCCATTGACTTGATAGTCGACACCACGCGCGTCATGCCGGTCTGCGAGGCGGCGCGCACGGTCATCAGGTTGCGTGATTGCTCGACGCCCCAGCGCATCGTCTGCGCGCCGGCGCCGCCACCGCTGAAGTTGCGGAAGCATTTCTGCCCCAGCCGCCCGCCCTGATCGACGCAGAACGGGCCGTCGATGATGATCGATGCCGGCGTCATGCCGTTATCGAGCGCGGCAGCATAGACGAAGGGTTTGATGGTGGAGCCGGCCTGGCGCATCGCCTGCGTCACCCGATTATAGGCGGACAGGCGCGAATCGAAGCCGCCCTGCATCGCGTAGACGCGGCCGCTATGCACGCTCTCGATCATCATGCCGCCCGAGACGCCGGGAATGTTGCGCAGCGCATAGGCGTTGCCTTCCGGCTTCACCGCGATGACGTCGCCGGCTTTCAGCGCCTCAAAGGTGGTGCCGCCGGTGCGCCGGTCGATCAGCGTGGCCGAACCGCGCGGCAGGGTGGAGGTGCGCCCGCCCGGCAGGCCGATCGATGCGCTGCCCGCGCTCTTGTCCAGCACCACGGCAACCGTCCAGTCGGCATAATCGATGCCGAGATTGGACGCCGCCAACTCCGCCTGCCAGCGAGCCGAATCGACCTTGGCAATCGGCCCGGACCAGCCCTTGCCGGCATCATAGCGCAGCAGGCCCTCGCGCAGCGCGCGGGTCGCCTGCTCCTGCATGAAGGGCGAGATAGGCGAGCGCACCCACAGGCCGCCGGCATAGACGCTGTTCGGCCCGTCCTCCGCCGTCTCGCCAAACTGCGCCATCAGCCGGCGGCGGATCTCCTCCACATAATAGCCGCCGAACCGCTCATAGGCACTGCCGCGCTGCGCGACGGTGCCGAGCGGCTCGGCCCGCGCCGCGTCATATTGCGCCTGCGTGATGAAGCGGTTCCGGAGCATCTCGCCCAGCGCCCAGTTGCGCCGGTCCAGCGCGCGGTCCATATGCGCTTCCGGCCGGTAATTGGCCGGCCCCTTGGGCAGAATGGCGAGATAGGCCGCCTCATGCAATTTGAGGTCGCCCACATCCTTGTCGAAATAGGCGCGCGCCGCCGCCTGCACGCCATAGGCGTTGCGACCGAGGAAGATCTGGTTGAGATATAATTCCATGATCTGCTGCTTGGAGAGCACATTCTCGATGCGCCAGGCGAGGATCATTTCCTTGATCTTGCGGGTGGGTGAATATTCATCGCCGATCAGCAGATTCTTGGCGACCTGCTGGGTGATGGTGGAGCCGCCGCGCGCCCGCTGGCCACTGCCGAACTTGGATGCATAATCGATCACCGCCGCGGCAAGGCCGGAAATATCGACGCCATGATGGCTGAAGAAGGTCTTGTCCTCGGCCGCCAGATAGGCGTTGACGAGCATTGGCGGGAAATCGGAATATTGCAGTTGCACCCGCCGCTCACGGGCGAAGCTGTGCATCGGCTCGCCATTGATATCGCGCACCACGGTGGGCAGCGGCGGCTGATAATCGAGCAGGCTCCGGGCGTCCGGCAGCCCGCGCGCGAAGAGGAACCAGAAGAGCAGCAGGCCGGCGAGCAGGGCAAGCACGCCATAGCTCGCCCAACGCCAGCGCCGCTGCGCCCACAGGGCAATCAACCGGTCGCGCGGCCCCGGCGGGGCATCGTCGCGCCGAAGCCGATAGCTGGTCGCGTCACTCGTGGCGTCATCCATAGCGCGCCACTAGACCATTTTGCGCGAGAGAGGGAACCGCTTTTGCGACGAGCGGCCCGCGCGCGACATGGAACCGGGCGGAGCGGATGCGGCGCAATTCCCGGCGATCGCGCCGTTTCCGGCACGGACCACGCCGCGGCCGCCCGATCGCGCCAGCGCGGCGGAGCCGGCGACGCCTTGATCCGGGCCGGTCAGCGCGCCCTTGATTGCCGCGCGAAATACACCGAAATGGCGGCCGCGACGCCTTTGGCGATTTGCAAGCGGCCATCCTTCGTCGCCATCCATGCCGCATCGTCATCATTGCTGATATAGCCGGTTTCGAGCAGCACCGAGGGCGTGTCCGGCGCCTTCAGGACGACCAGCGAGGCCGAGCGATGCCAGGGCGTGCGGAAGCGGAAATGCGGCAGCGCCTCGCGGTGCAGCAACTCCGCGAATCGGCTGGAGGCGGCCATCGTTTCGCGCCGGGCTAGGTCGATGAGGATCGAGCCGACCGCCATGCTCTGCTCCGAAAGATCGGTGCCGTGGATAATGTCGGCGCGGTTCTGCCGGGCGGCGAGGCGCGCTGCCTCACGGTCGGAGGCGACGTCGGAGAGCGTATAGACCGTCGCGCCGCGCACATCGGCCTGTTCGGCCGCATCGGCATGGATGGAGATGAACAGGTCCGCCCCCATTTTGCGGGCGATGCCGGAGCGCTCCTGCAGGATGAGAAAGCGATCATCGTCCCGGGTGAGCGCCACCCGGATGCGCCCGGTCTTGAGCAGTTCGTCCCGCACGGCGCGCGCGATCGCCAGCGTTACATCCTTCTCCTGCATCGCCAGCGCGGCATTGCGTGCACCGGGATCATGCCCGCCATGGCCGGGGTCGATCACCACCAGCGGCCGACCGGTATCGCGCGGCCCCTCGATCGGCGGCAAGGCGATGCTCGGCGCGGCATCCGGAATACGCACGATGATCCCGCCGCCGCCGCGGCGCGCGGGCGGACGCGCCATATGCACGACGAGCGATGGCGCCGGCGCGGCGGGCGGCGCGGCGCCAAGTGGCGGGGCCGGGGCGGCAAGCGCGGGCGCAGCCAGGATGAGAGCGGCCAGCAGAACCATGGGCCTGCCTTGTGCCGCCGGCACGCCCCCGCCGTCCAGATATATTCGCGCCGCGCGCCGCGCGATCCGGCGCCGGAGGAGCGCGGCGCGCCTTGGTGCATCCGCGCATATATCGCACATATATACCGGCCGCCACCGCCCGGCGGCGTGGACCTTTTCCTCGTTGCCCTCGGGCACAAGCCCTGCTAGCGATTAGGTCCCGGATCGGCTGCATCGCGCAAGGCGACGCGGCGGATTGGCCGGACCACCATCGCCGCAGGGCGATCTACAGGTTGATGTTGCATGGCGCATGGCTTGACTGGCTCGAAGCACGCAGAAGCGGGCATTGGGCTGCGAGCGCTTTTCGAGATCCCCGCAGGATGCGGGCATGCCCTCGTGACAGACGCACAATTTCCTTTTGAAAACCGGGGTTTGCCCAGCCGATGCCGCGTTGACGCGATGCGTTCGGCCGCGCGCCCCCTCATTGCGCCGGATCGTCCGCCTTTCCCTGAGAGAGGGGCGATAGCCGGCTGGAGAGATTTGAATGACAATGCGTATGCTGATCGACGCGCGCCACCGGGAGGAAACCCGGGTCGCGGTCGTAACGGGGAATCGGATTGAGGAATTTGATTTCGAATCCGCCGAGCACAAGCAGCTCAAGGGCAATATCTATCTTGCCAAGGTAACCCGGGTCGAGCCGTCGCTGCAGGCGGCATTCGTCGATTATGGCGGCAATCGCCACGGTTTCCTGGCCTTTTCGGAAATCCACCCGGACTATTATCAGATCCCGCGCGAGGACCGCGAGGCGCTGCTCGCCGAGGAAGCCCAGCATGCCGCCGAGGAAGCGGCGCTGCGGGCGGAAGAGGATGACGAGGACCGGGACGAGGATCACGGCGTCGAGCTGGTCAGCCCCCCGCATGACGATGAGGATGGCGACGAGGATCACGACCACGCCGATGAGGATGGCGAGAACGGCGACGCTGGCGACAATGGCGACGGCGACAATGGTGATGGCGAGAATGGCGCCGGGCCCGGCCGCGCGCCGCGCGGCAAATCGTCCGCCAACGATCAGGCCGCCGAAGAACTGCGCCGCAAGCGCATGGCCCTGCGCCGCCGCTACAAGATTCAGGATGTCATCAAGCGCCGTCAGGTGCTGCTCGTCCAGGTCGTCAAGGAGGAGCGCGGCAACAAGGGCGCGGCGCTGACCACCTATCTCAGCCTCGCCGGCCGCTATTGCGTGCTGATGCCCAACACCAGCCATGGCGGCGGCATCTCGCGCAAGATCAGCAACGGCGCGGACCGCAAGCGGCTGAAGTCGATCATCGCGGAAATGAAGCTGCCCTCGTCCATGGGCTGCATCGTCCGCACCGCCGGCCTCTCGCGCACCAAGACGGAAATTCGCCGCGATTTCGATTATCTCGCCCGCCTTTGGGACGAGATTCGCGAAAAGACGCTGCGGGCCGATGCGCCCGAACTGATTCATAATGACAGCGACCTCATCAAGCGCGCGATCCGCGACATTTATCATCGCGATATCGACGAGGTGATCGTCGAGGGTGATGAAGGCTATCGCGCCGCCCGGGATTTCATGAAGTTGCTGATGCCCAGCCACGGCAAGCGGGTGAAGCAATATGCCGACGCGGTCTCGCTGTTCCAGCGCTACGGCGTCGAGGATCAGCTCGCGGCCATGTATAATCCGGTCGTGCAGCTCAAGTCCGGCGGCTATCTCGTCATCAACCCGACCGAGGCGCTGGTCTCGATCGACATCAACTCGGGCCGCTCGACGCGCGAGCATAATATCGAGCAGACCGCCTTCCAGACCAATCTGGAAGCCGCGCGGGAAATCGCCCGCCAGCTGCGCTTGCGTGACATGGCCGGCCTTGTCGTCATCGACTTCATCGACATGGAGCACAACTCCAACATCCGCAAAGTCGAGAAAGCGATGAAGGAAGCGCTGCGGGACGACCGCGCGCGCATTCAGGTCGGCCGTATCTCCGGCTTCGGCCTCATGGAGATGAGCCGCCAGCGGCTGCGCACCGGCGTGCTGGAAGCCAGCACCCGCGCCTGCCCGCATTGCGAGGGCACCGGCCTTGTCCGCACCGCATCGTCGGCGGGCCTTTCGGCCCTGCGCATGCTGGAGGAAGAGGCGGCGCGCGGGCGTGGCAGCCAGATCACCCTGCGCGCCAGCCAGGAAGCGGCCTTCTACGTGCTCAACAACAAGCGGCGCGAGCTGGACGAGATCGAGCAGCGCTACGGCGTGCAGATCGTGATCCTGCCCGATGGGGAGCTGGAAGGCGCGCGCATGTCGGTCGAGGCCGCCGGCCCGCGTCCGGCATTTCAGGTCACCTATGCGCCGATCGTCGATGACATCGAACCTGAAGATGACATTGAGGACGAGGATGAGGACGACGAGGAGGAGGAGTCCGAGGACCGCGCAGCCAATGGCGAAGCCGGCGACGAGCATGAGCAGGACGGCAATCGCCGCCGCAAGCGCCGCCGCCGTGGCCGCCGCAACCGCCGCGATGGCGACGCGCATCAACATGGCGAGGAAGCCGCTGACGGCGCCGTAAGCACCGATGGCGCGACCGGCGATGATGATGCGGACGACATGGACCACGACGATGCCAGCCGGGACGAGGACGGCGACCATGCCGACCATGGCGCCGAAGCGGAAGCCGACAATGGCGAGGCTCCGGCACGCCGCAGCCGTCGCGGCCGTCGCGGCGGTCGCCGTCGGCGTGGTAGCCAGAATGGCGAGCAGACCGCATCCGATGAGCTGAGCCATGACGAGCAGGGCGATGACATCGGCACCGATCTGCCCGGCGCAGACGATGCCGCAGAGCCGGCTGTCGAGCCTCAGCCCGCCGCGACAGCGAGCGAGCCGGTGGCAGAGCCCGAAGCCGAGGCAGCGCCTGCCGCGCCGGCCAAGGCCCCCCCGCGCCGCCGCCGCGTGCGCCGTCCGGCCGAGGAAGTCGCCGGAGAGGCGGTAACGCCGCCAGCCGATAGCGCTGCCGAAGCAGCTGAGGCGCCGGCAGCTGCGAGCGACGCGGAAGCCGTGCCTGTCGAGGTCTCGCCCGAGCTGATCGAGGCGCCAGCCAAGGCCGCGCCGAAGCCGGCCGCCAAGGCCGCTCCACGCACCCGTCGCAAGGCTGCGCCGGCTGCCGAAGCCGCCGAAGCGGAGGCAAGCGGCACACCGGCTGACGCGAGTGCCGAGGAGGCCCCCGCCAAGCCGAAGACGACGCGCCGCCGCAAGGCCGCGCCGGCTGCGGAAGCCGAGGCGGCCGCTGACGCCGCAGAGGCACCGGAGCCCGCCAGCAAGCCGGCGCCGCGGACGCGGGCCAAAGCCGCACCCAAGGCCAAGGCCGCGCCCGCTCCTGTCGAAACAGCTGCCCCCGCCGAGCCGGCAGCGCCTGTCGAGTCGGCGGAAACCGCGCCGGCCAATACAGACGGCGATGGCGAGACGCCGCGCCGTGGCTGGTGGCAGCGCACGTTCGGCGCTTGACCGGGATCACCCGGTATCCGGCACCTGTCCGGGCGAGCAGCGGGACCGCTCGCCCGGACAAGCCGAGGATATGGGTGAGAATGCAGGGCGCCGAATCGGGATGCGGCCGGCCGATCCGCCGCAAGACATGCCGCCCGGCATCATGCCCGTTCCGCCACCCCGCCCCGGTCCGACCCATAAAGGGTCAGCCGGGGTTCATGCGTATCGGGCCATAGCAGGGGCCATGGCTTCCCGCTTCAATTCCCCGGCGGCGGCGCGGCGTGACCGGCCCTCCAGCGCGCGCATGGTCGCCATCATCCCGCGCCTGCTCGCGTTTCTTGCCCTGTTCGGCCTGATGGTCGCGCAACCGGCTATCGCCCAATCCATCCTGCGCGACGCGGAAACCGAGGCGCTGATGCGCGATGCCTCCGCCCCGCTCATCCGCGCTGCCGGGCTCGATCCGCGCAATGCGGAAATTATCGTCATCAACGATCCGACCCTCAACGCATTCGTCGCGGGTGGGCAGATCGTCTGGCTGCACAGCGGCCTTATCGGGAGCGCCGACAACCTCAATCAGGTGCAAGGCGTGATCGCGCACGAGTTGGGCCATATTGAAGGCGGACATATCCTGCGCTCGATGGACGGCATCAAGGAAGCCACCGGCATCACGCTCGTCACCCTGCTGCTCGGCGCCGCGGCCATGGCGGCGGGCGGCGGCGAGGCCGGCATGGGCATTATGGCGGCTGGCCAGCAGGCGGCGATGGGCCGTTTCCTCTCCTTCAGCCGCGCGCAGGAAGCGAGCGCGGACGCCGCTGGCGCGCGGTATCTGAGTGCGGCCGGGATCAGCGGCAAAGGCAGTATCGCCTTTTTCAACAAGCTGAAAAATCTCGAATATCGTCTCTATGTCGAGCAGAATACCTATGCGCGCTCGCACCCGCTTTCGAGCGATCGCGTCGCCTCGCTCACCGCCGTCTATGAGAAGGACGCGGCGTGGGACAAGCCGACCGATCCTGCGCTGGAGGCCCGCTTCCAGCGCATCAAGGCCAAGCTGACCGGCTTTGTCGAGGAGCCGTCACGCACCTTGCAGCTCTATCCGGTGACGGATCAGAGCATCCCCGCCCATTATGCCCGCGCCTATGCCTATCATAAGAGCGCCTATACCGAGCAGGCGCTGCGGGAGGTCGAAACGCTGCTCAAAAGTGCGCCGCACGACCCCTATTTCCTTGAGCTGCAGGGGCAGGTGCTGCTCGAATCGGGCCAGCCCGTCCAGGCCATCGCGCCGCTGCGCGAGGCCGTCGCCGGGTCTGACAACGCCCCGCTCATCGCCACGATGCTGGGCCATGCGCTCGTCGCCACGGATGACGACCAATATCTCGATGAGGCGGAGCGCGTGCTGCGCTCGGTCGTCGCGCGGGATAAGGAAAATCCCTTTGCCTGGTATACGCTGGGCACCGTCTATCAGCGCAAGGGCGATACCGCGCGGGCGGCACTGGCCACGGCCGAGCGCTATCAGATGACCGGGCAAAATGCGCTGGCCTTGCGCCACGCAGAAGTGGCATTGGGCGGCATTCAGGCCAGTTCGCCCGACTATATTCGCGCGCAGGACATCGCCATGGTGAGCCGCGCCGCACTGGAAAAGGACAAGAAGAGATGACCGACCGCTCGACCATGCGACCGGCCCCCCACATGCCGGCGCCCGAGCCGCGCCGCCGGCTGGGCATGTTCGCACTGATCGCGCTGCTGGCGGCGGGCGGTGCCGCCGTCGCCTATGCCGCGACGGACAAGGCCGGGCCCGCCGGCACGGATCGCGCAGCGATCGAGGCGGTGGTGCGCGACTATATCTTGGAGCATCCCGAGATTATCCCGGAAGCGATCAAACGCCTGCAGGCGAAGGAAATGGCGCAGAAGATCGAGGATAATCGCGCCGTGCTGGAGACGCCCTATAAAGGCGCGTGGGAAGGCGCGGCGAAGCCGGACGTCACGCTGGTCGCCTTCATGGATTATGCCTGCGGCTATTGCCGCGCCTCCCTGCCCGATCTGGCCCGCCTCGTGAAGGAGGATAGCGGGCTGCGCATCGTCTATCGCGAGTTGCCGATCATCGCCGAAGGCAGTGCCGGCGCGGCGCGGGTGAGCATGCTCGCGGCGGAAGGGTCCAATTATATGGCATTCCACAAGGCGATGTATGAGGCGGGCGATGTCGAGCCGGCCACCGTGCTCAAGGTCGCCGGCAAGGTCGGGCTCGATTCGGCCAAAGCCCGGGCGGCGCTCGACAGCAAGGCCGGCGATGGCGAGATCATGGGCAATGTCCGCCTCGCCCAGGCGATCGACGCGACCGGCACGCCGACCTTCGTCGTCGGCGATCAGGTGCTGACCGGCGCGGTCGGCTACGAGGCGCTCAAGGCGGCGATCGCCAAGGCGCGCGACAGGAGCTGACGATCGGCTGAAAACGGCGGAGTGGAGGCTTCCCCTGCTGCCAAGGGGAAGCCTCCCGCTGCGCACCCCCACTAACCGGGAGGGAAGGGGTATCGTGCGCAACGCCAGGCGATCATGCAGCATCAGGTGCCGGTCCGATCGCATAGGAAGAACTTAAGCGATTCGCGCCCGTCGCGCTTTGATAGAGATCAAATGAATTGTCTGTTCAGCCGGTGAGGCGCAGGGCGTAGAGCCGGGGCCAGTTCTTGCCGGTCACATAAAGCAGCTTCGCCTTTGCGTCCCATGCGATGCCGTTGAGCACCGCACCGCTATCCCCGCCCATATTTTTCGCGACCAGCGGGGCGAGGTCCAGCCAGCCATCAATCGCGCCGGTGGCGGGATCGATCCGGGCGATGCGCGAATCATACCAGATATTCGCGTAAACGGCGCCGTCCACATATTCGAGTTCATTGAGATTGCGGACCGGGTCGCCCTGCCATGTGACGGTGACGCGGCGGCGCTCCTTGAGCGTTTCGGGATCGAGAAAGCGCAACTGCGCCGTCCCGTCGCTCATGATGAGCTCTTTGTCATTGCTGGTCAGCCCCCAGCCTTCGCCCTGATAGGTGAATGAGCCGATCTGCCTGAAGTCGCGCCGCCGCCAGATGAAACCCAGCCCCGATTGCCAGGTGATGCTAATGATCCGGTCCCGCCATGGCGCAATACCTTCGCCGAACAGGTCGCGGCGGATCGGTGCGCGGCGCACCACGCTGCCATCGTCAAGGCGGATCGCGCGCAATTCGGAGCGGCCAACCAGCCCGGTGCTTTCATAAAGCTGCCCGTCCGCGATGAACAAACCCTGTGTGAAGGCTTTGTTATCGTGCGGGAGCGTCCGCACCACTTCCCATCCGATGTCCGCCCGCGCGGCTGCCGCGCCGAGCAGCAGCAGGAGCAGCGCGGCGAGCAAACGCATCAGTCGGCGGTCTCCGCCAGCGCTGCCGCCAGCCATGCCGGCAGCGGCACGCCCTCCAGCGTGGCGATCGGCCGATGGTCGATCGCAAGGCCCAGCGCGGGGTAGGCGATGCGCTGCCGCGCCGGATCGGACCGCTCGAGCGGCAGCACGACGAGGCGGCGGTTCACCTTGTTGCGATAATGCATGCGCGCGGTATTTTCCTGCCCGACATAGCAGCCCTTGGCATAATCCACGCCATGCAGCTCCTGCGCGTTGCATTCCAGCCAGAGCGTCTTGTCCTCGCCCAGCTCGGCTGCGCCTTCCGGCACACCCTGGCCGAGCCGGTGGGCGCGATAGGCCTCGCCCGCATCCCCCTCCCCGGCGGGGGCGAGCCAGCGCCAGCCGAGCGCGGCAAGGCGCGGATCGGACGCGGCGCCCGCCTGCGGATCGGCCGACCAGTGAACGGCGAGCCCCTCTTCCGGCGCGATCGTCACCGGGCGGCGCAGGCGATAGAGGGTCAGCCGCTTCATCAGCGTTTCGGCGCGGTCCGCCTCGCAATCAAGCAGCACATCGTCACTGCCGGCCGGATCGCTCCAGAGGAAAAGATCGAACAGCGCCTTGCCTTGCGGCGTCAGCAGCCCGGCATAGCGCGGCGCATCAGGCGCGAGGGTGAGCACGTCCTGACTGAGCAGACCCTGAAGGAAAGGGCGGCCATCGGCACCGCCGACACGAATGAGCGCGCGATTGCGAAGGGTGGTGGATTGCATGGGACTTAGGTAGGGGAAGAGAGGCATCAAACCAAGAGAGCAAAGCCCATGACCCAGATATTCGACCTTATCCTGCGCGGCGGCACGGTTCACCTGCCGGGCGGCCCGGTAGCAGCGGATGTCGGCGTCATCGGCGGCAGGGTCGCGGCGATCGGCACAGGTCTTGGCGATGCCGGCGAGACGGCCGATTGCACCGGGCTGGATGTGCTGCCCGGCGTGATCGACAGTCAGGTCCATTTCCGCGAGCCGGGGCTGGAGCATAAGGAAGATCTCGAATCGGGCAGCCGCTCCGCCGTGCTCGGCGGCGTCACCGCCGTGTTCGAAATGCCCAATACCAACCCCAATACCGACACGGCCGAGCGTGTGGCCGACAAGCTCGCCCGCGCCCATCATCGCATGTGGTGCGATCATGCCTTCTATGTCGGCGCGACCGGCGACAATGCCGCGCAGCTTGGCGAACTGGAGCGCATCCCCGGCACCGCCGGCGTCAAGATCTTCATGGGCGCCTCGACCGGCAGCCTGCTGGTGGCCGAGGACGAAGCGCTTGCCCGCGTGCTGGCGCATGGCCGCCGCCGCGTCGCCATCCATGCCGAGGATGAGGCGCGGATGAATGCACGCAAGGATGAACGCATTGCCGGCGATCCCGCCAGCCACCCGGTCTGGCGCGACGATGAAAGCGCGATGCTGGCGACGCGGCGCATCGTGGCGCTGGCGCGCAAGGCCGGGCGGCGCATCCATGTGCTGCACGTCACCACGCCCGCCGAGCTTGAATTTCTCTCCGCCAACAAGGATATCGCCACCTGCGAAGTGACGCCGCAGCATCTCACGCTGGCGGCGGAAGATGCCTATCCGCGCCTTGGCAGCTATGCACAGATGAACCCGCCGATCCGCTCGGCCGCGCATCGCGAGGGGCTGTGGCACTGGCTGCGGCAGGGCGTGCCCGATGTGCTCGGCTCCGACCATGCGCCGCATACGAAGGAAGAGAAGGCGAAGCCCTATCCCGACAGCCCGAGCGGCATGCCCGGCGTACAGACGCTGGTGCCGCTGTTGCTCGACCATGTCGCCAATGGCCGCCTCACCCTCCAGCGTTTCATCGACCTCACCAGCGCCGGCCCGCAGCGCGTCTTCGGCCTGGTTGGCAAGGGGCGGATCGCGGTGGGCTATGATGCCGATTTCACCGTGGTCGACCTCAAGGCGCGCTGGACGATGGAAGGCGACTGGTTTGCCTCGCGTTGCGGCTGGTCGCCATTCGAGGGGCAGAGCGTCACCGGGCGGCCGGTCGGCACAATCGTCCGCGGCCACCGCGTGATGTGGGAAGGGCAACTGGCCGATGCGGCGATCGGCGAGCCGATCCGTTTTGAATCGACGGCCTTTCCCGGACACTGAGCGCGGCCATGGCAACCGGGGGAGCGAAGAAGAAGCCGAAAGCGAAGGTGCGTCCGCGCCGCAACGCGCGGAGCAGACGCAGGCGCGGTCCGGTGGCGCTTGTGCTGCGCTGGATTTTCATCGCATGTCTCGCCTTCATCGGCGTGTCGCTGCTTCAGGTGCTGATCTATAAGGTCGTGCCGGTGCCGGTCACGCTCACCATGTTGTTCGACAGGAACGGCTTTACGAAGGACTGGACACCGCTCTCACGCATAGACCCGGACATGCCGCGCGCGGCGATTGCCGGCGAGGATGCCAAATTCTGCCAGCATCACGGCTTTGACGGGCAGGCGATCCGGCAGGCGATCGATTATAATGCGCGCGGCGGCCGTATCCGGGGCGGCTCCACCATCAGCCAGCAGACCGCCAAGAATGTGTTCCTCTGGCAGGGCGGCGGGTTTGTCCGCAAGGGCCTGGAGGCGTGGTATACGGTGCTGATCGAGGCGGTCTGGGGCAAGCGCCGGATCATGGAAGTCTATCTCAACGTCGCGGAGACGGGCATCGGCACCTATGGCGTGGAGGCGGGCGCGCGCCGCTATTTCAAACATGGTGCGGACAAGCTCTCGCCCACCGAGGCCGCCCGCATCGCCGCTGTGCTGCCGCTCCCCAAGAAGCGCGCCGCCATCGCGCCGAGCGGCTTCACCCGCCGCCATGGCGACCGCCTTGCCCGCAATATCGGCGCGGTGCGCACGCAGGGGCTGGATAGCTGCCTGCGCTGATGAAGGGCCTGCCGCGCTGAGCGGGCAGGCGCGCATCAGGCGGCCGGCGTTGCCGTATAGATAGCCGGGAACAGCTTTTGGAACGCCGCCAGCTTTGGTGCGTCCCACCGTTTGATATAGCCATTGTCAGGATTTTTCTTCATGAAATCCTGATGATAGCCCTCGGCCGGCTGGAAACGGCCAACCGCCTCGATGCGGGTGACGATGGGGTCTTGCCACAGGCCGGATTTGCCGAGCTGCGCCAGATAGGCCTTGGCGACCTTCTCCTGATCCGCGCTTTGCGGGAACAGCGCCGAGCGATATTGGGTGCCGCGATCCGGCCCCTGGGCGTTGAGCGTGGTCGGGTCGGTAATGACCGAGAAGAAGACCTGCAACAGCGTGCCGTAGCTCACTTGCGCCGGATCATAGACGACGCGCACCGCCTCGGCATAGCCGGTGCTGCCGGTGCCGACCTTCTCATAATTGACCCGCAGATCGGCCGGGCCGCCGCCATAGCCGGAGACGACGCTCTTGACGCCTTTCACATGCGAGAAGACGCCCTCGACACCCCAGAAGCAGCCGCCCGCAAAATAGGCGATGGCGGTGCCTGCCTTGCCGGCGGGCGCGTCGATGGCCGGTTTCGGCGCGAGTTGCGTCGCTTCCGCCGCCTGTGCCGACGGCGTTGCGACGAGAAGCGAAGCGCCCGCGAGCAAGGCCGCGAACCCGGCGGGAAGCCGTGAGCGGATGAAAATCTGGGTCATGATGCCGTGTCCGTCTTGTCGTGAACGAAAGCCGCCCGAAGCCCCCGCCGCGCTCGGGCATAAGGCAAAGCTGGGCTTTTGATCGTCATTCGTCAAGACGGGGCCGGTTCATTTGCCCGGCGGGCGCCCCTTTAACGCAGCGCCGCGCAGGCTTCCTGAATGCGGGTGCAGGCCTTTTTGAGAATCTCCTCGGAGGTCGCGTAGCTCACGCGGAACGCCGGCGCGAGGCCGAAAGCGCCGCCATGAACAGCCGCCACGCCCACCGTCTCAAGGAAATAATTGATAAGATCGGCATCCGTCCCGATCGTTTGGCCGGCCGGGGTCTGCTTGCCGATGCAGCCGGCCGCGTCCGGATAGACATAGAAAGCACCTTCCGGTGTCGGGCAATTAAGGCCCGGCGCGTCGTTCAGCATGGCGACGACGAGATCGCGGCGGCCCTTGAACGCAGCATTGCGCTCGATCAGGAAGCTCTGATCGCCATTGAGCGCGGCCACCGCCGCCGCCTGGCTGATCGAGCAGGGGTTTGAGGTCGACTGCGATTGCAGCTTGGCCATCGCCTTGATGATCCACTGCGGGCCGCCCGCATAGCCGATGCGCCAGCCGGTCATCGAATAGGCCTTGGAGCAGCCATTCATCGTCAGCGTGCGCTCATACAGATCCGGGCAGACCTGCGCGATCGTCTTGAACGGCGTCGGCGCATACCAGATATGCTCATACATATCGTCGGTGAGGATGAGCACCTGCGGATGGCGGCGCAGCACCTCGCCCAGCGCCATCAGCTCCTCGCCGGAATAGGCGGCGCCGGTCGGGTTGGAGGGCGAGTTGAGCAGCACCCAGCGCGTTTTGGGCGTGATCGCCGCTTCCAGCTGCTCAGGCGTGATCTTGTAGAGCTGCTCCGCTCCGGCCGAGATGATGACCGGCGTGCCGCCCGCGAAATTCACGATATCGGGGTAGCTCACCCAATAGGGGGCCGGGATGATGACCTCATCACCCGCCTCGACCGTGCCGAGCAGCGCGTTGAACAGCGTGTGCTTGCCGCCGGAATTGACGCTGATCTGCGCCGGCTCATACGCCAGATCATTGTCGCGCCGGAACTTGGCGGCGATGGCCTCCTTCAGCTCGGCCGTGCCGTCGACATTGGTATATTTGGTCTGCCCGTTCCGGATCGCGGTGATCGCCGCTTCCTTGATGAAGTCCGGCGTATCGAAGTCCGGCTCACCCGCCGAAAGGCCGATAATATCCTTGCCTTCGCGCTTGAGGGCGATGACGCGATCGGTCATCGCAAGCGTGGCGCTGGGCTGGATACGGCCGAGGGCAGCGGAAGTCCGGGGCATGAACTGACTCCTGGGAGAGGCTATAAAAGGCGCGAGACTCCGGCCAAGGCCGGACAGCGCGGTCCATAGGCGTGTCAGCCGCGCCGTGCAACCATGGGCGCGACAATGGTGGCGGCGACCAGACCGCGCGCCGCATTGCCGACGAAAAAGCCGTCCGCCAGATCATATGGCCGCAAATCCGCCTCCTCCGCCTCATGCAGATCGAGCAGGCTCTGGCGCAGCACGCCGGGCAGCAGGCCGCGCGCCAGCGGGGGCGTCAGCAGCCGGTCGTGCCGCTCGACGAAGACGGAGGAATAGCAGCCCTCGGTCACATAGCCCTGCGCATCGACCAGCACGACTTCCGCCGTGCCGCCCTGTTTCAGCGCCTCGGCATGGTGGCGACGGTCGGTCGTCTTGTGGCGCACGCGGACATCGTCGGCCGCGAGCGTGCGCGGCACGATGCTCACCGGCAGGATCGCGCGCGGCCATTGCACGGCATCGCGCACTTCCACCGCCATGTCGCCGCACCGTGCGAGCAGCACCCGCACGCGGCGCGGCGCGACGAAGCCGAAAGTCGCTGCCTGCAATTCGTTACGCAGCGCATGGCGATCGAAACGGAAACCCAGCGCATCGGCACTGGCTTGCAGGCGCGCGATATGCAGATCGAGCATCGGCAGACCGCGCGCGGGATCGAACGCCATGGTCTCGATCAGATCGAACCCTTCCGCCGGTTCCGCTATTGGCTCGCCCAAAATCCGCACTCCCCTGATCAACGCGCCGTGATGAAGCGGGCCTTGTCGAGACATTCCTGCCACTCCGGCGCGGCGCGGCTATCCGCGACGACGCCGGACCCCAGCCCAAGCCGGCCCGATGTCGCCCCGTTTTCCAACGAAATCGTGCGGATCGCAACATTGAACCGCGCCGAACCATCCGGCGCGATATGGCCGATGCTGCCGGTATAGAGCCCGCGTCCATAACGCTCGACCGTGCGGATCACTTCCATGGCGCGCAATTTCGGCGCGCCGGTGATCGATCCGCAGGGGAACAGCGCGCGCACCACGTCGAGCGGGCCGAGGCCGTCACGCAACCGCCCTTCCACGACCGAGATGAGCTGATGGATGGTCGGGTAGCTCTCCACCGTGAACAGGGCGGGCACCGCCACGCTGCCGGGCACGGTCACGCGCGAAATATCATTGCGCAGCAAGTCCACGATCATGAGATTTTCGGCGCGCTGCTTGGGATCGGCGACAAGCATGGCGACGGCCTGCGCATCGGCGGCCGGATCGGGCAGGCGACGCGCCGTGCCCTTCATCGGCCGTGTCGCGAGGCGCCGGCCGTCCAGCGTGAAGAAGCTTTCCGGCGAGAAGGAGAGGATATGCCGCCCATCATGGCGGATGAGCGCGCCATGGCCGGCGGCGGCATGTGGCCGGATGGCAGCATAGGCGGCGAGCGGGTCGCCGGGTAGCGCCACGCGGGCGGGAAAGGTGAGGTTCGCCTGATAAATATCGCCGGCGCGGATATAATCGAGCACCGCGCCGATCGCGCGATCATAATCGGCGCGGGAGATGAGCGGTTCGACCGCGCCGATCGCGGCCGGGTCGGCGGACGGGAGCAGATCGGTCACCTGATCCGCTTCCAGCCCATGCGCCTGCTCGAACAGGCCGAACCACAAAAGTGGTCCTTCATCGCCCTCGCGCGGCGCATGGCCGGCCAGACGCGGCTCGAAGGCGTGGCCGGCCGCATAGGAGAGATAGCCCGCCGCATGCAGCCCCTGCCGGCCCGCCGCCTCGATCCGGTCGAGCGCGGGCAGCACCTCGTCCAGCCGATCGGCCCGGACGACGGCGACCGGATCGCGGAACAGCGTGGCGCGCGCGCCGTCCGTCCGGCTCGCATCGTCGAGCAGGATGAAGGGCTCATGCGCCCCTTCGGGCAGGGGGGGCAGGTTCATCGCGTCCTCATGGCAGCGCCGGGCGGGCATTGCCAGATGCTCATGCCGCCCCGCTCAATCGAACAGGGAACTGACCGAGCTTTCATCCGCGATGCGGCGGATAGCCTCGCCGAGCAGCGGCGCGATGGGCAGTTGCCGCACGCGTTTGGCGTTCAGCACCGCCTCGGTCGGCAGGATGGTGTCGGTGATGACCAGTTCCAGAAGGTCCGAGCCATCAACCCGCGCGACCGCGCCGCCGGAAAGCACGCCATGGGTCACATAGGCCACCACGTCGCTCGCGCCGGCTTCCTTGAGCGCGATGGCGGCGTTGCACAAGGTGCCGGCCGAATCGACAATATCGTCGATCAGCACGCAAAAACGCCCCTTCACATCGCCGATGATGTTCATCACCTCCGACTCGCCAGCGCGTTCGCGGCGCTTGTCGACAATGGCGAGCGGCGCATTGTTGAGCCGCTTGGCGAGCGCACGGGCGCGCACCACGCCGCCGACATCGGGCGAGACGACGACGAGATCATCCTGCGGGAAGCGCGCCTGAATATCCGCCGACATCACCGGCGCGCCGAACAGATTATCCGTCGGAATATCGAAAAAGCCCTGGATCTGCCCGGCGTGGAGATCGACCGAGAGCACCCGGTTAGCGCCGGCCACGGTGATGAGATTGGCCACCAGCTTGGCGGAAATCGGCGTGCGCGGGCCAGGTTTGCGATCCTGCCGCGCATAGCCGAAATAGGGAACGACCGCCGTGATCCGCTTGGCCGACGCGCGCTTGAGCGCATCGATCATGATGAGCAGTTCCATCAGATTGTCGTTGGTCGGGTAGCTCGTCGACTGGATGACGAACACATCCTCGCCGCGCACATTCTCGTGGACTTCCACGAACACTTCCTCATCGGCGAAGCGGCGCACGCTCGCCTGGGTGAGCGGCAATTCGACATAGCTGGCGATCGCCTGCGCCAGCGGCAAGTTGCCGTTGCCAGAAATGAGCTTCATGCGGGGGTCCCTGGATCACCTATGTGCCTGCCGCCCCTCTAACGGGGCCGAACGCGCAAGGGAAGGCGGTTGTGACGCGGCCGTGACATTGGGCATGGACCGGCCATGCTGTCGGAGGTTTCCATCGCCCCGGAAAATGCTCTACAGCGCAGCTATGACCGACCGTCTCCGTATCGCCATGGCGCAGCTCAATCAGACGATGGGCGATCTCGCCGGCAATGCCGATGCGATGCTGGCCTGGCGCGCGCAGGCTGCCGCCGCCGGCGCGGACCTGATCGTCTATCCCGAATTGCAGCTCATCGGCTACCCGCCCGAGGATCTGGTGCTGAAACCCGCGCTTGTCGCGCGGGCCGAAGAGCAGCTCCACCGGCTCGCCGCCGCCACGGATGATGGTGGCCCCGCCATGCTCGTCGGCACGGTGATCGCCAATGAAGGCGTGCTGTTCAATTGCGTCGCGCTGCTCGATGGCGGGCGGATCGCCGCCATCCGCCAGAAGCGCGAGCTGCCCAATTACGGCACGTTCGACGAGAAGCGCCTGTTCGCGCCCGGTCCGCTGCCCGAGCCGGTGGAATTTCGCGGCGTGGCGCTGGGCCTGCCGATCTGCGAGGATGTGTGGTTCCCCGCCGTGACCGGCCATCTCGCATCCCGCGGCGCGCAAATCCTCATCAACATCAATGGCAGCCCGTTCGAGGTCGATAAGGATGATCGCCGCATCCACGGCGTCTGCGCCGCACGGGTGCACGAGACGGGGCTGCCCATCCTCTATCTGAACCGCGTCGGCGGGCAGGACGAGCTGGCGTTTGACGGCGCCTCCTTCGTCCTCAACGCGACGGGCGAGCTGGCGCAGATGCTGCCCGATTGGGAAGAAGCGCTGGTGATGACCGACTGGGCGACGGATTCGGCCGGCGGCTGGGTCTGCGCGCTGGGCGATATCCATGCGCTCGATCCGCGGCCCGGCGATATCTATCACGCCATGGTCATGGCCTTGCGCGACTATGTGAACCGCAATGGCTTCCCTGGCGTGGTGCTCGGCCTCTCCGGCGGCATCGACAGCGCGCTCAGCGCCGCCGTCGCCGTGGATGCGCTTGGGGCCGATCGCGTCTGGTGCGTCATGCTGCCCTCGCGCTTCACCACGCAGGAAAGTCTGGACGATGCAGCCGATTGCGCGCGGCTGCTCGGCTGCCGGCTCGACACCATCTCCATCGTGCCGGGAACCGACGCTTTCGATGCGATGCTGGCGCCGGCTTTTGAGGGGCGCGCGGCCGATCTCACCGAGGAGAATATCCAGGCCCGCCTGCGCGGCATGACGCTGATGGCGCTGTCCAACAAGTTCGGCCACATGCTGCTCACCACCGGCAACAAGAGCGAGATGTGCGTCGGCTATGCGACCATCTACGGTGACATGGCGGGCGGCTATTCCGTGCTCAAGGACGCCTATAAAACCACGGTGTTCGATCTCTCGCGCTGGCGCAACGCCAATCGGGGCGATCTCTGCCTCGGCCCGGACGGCCCGGTGATGCCCGAGCGCGTCATCACCAAGCCGCCCACCGCCGAGCTGCGCGCCGACCAGAAGGATTCGGACAGCCTGCCGCCTTATGAAATCCTCGACCCCATTCTCTACGGGCTGGTCGAGCAGGAGAAATCCGTCGACCAGCTCGCCGCCATGGGCTTCGAGCGCGCGACGGTGGCGCGGATCGAGCGGCTGCTTTACCTCGCCGAATATAAGCGCCGTCAGGCGCCGCCGGGGGTGAAGCTGGGCCGCCGCAGTTTCGGGCGGGACCGGCGCTACCCCATCACCAACGCCTTCAGAACGGGCTGAACCACCTATGACTGTCACCACCCGTTTCGCGCCGTCACCCACCGGCGCGCTGCATGTCGGCAATATCCGCACCGCGCTGCACAACTGGCTGTGGGCGCGGCGCCATGGCGGCACCTGCCGGCTGCGCATCGACGATACCGATGGCGAGCGCTCGCAGGAACGGTTCGTCGAGGGCATCCGCGCCGATCTCGCCTGGCTGGGCCTGCCTATGGAAGGCGAGGTCCGCCAGTCGGAGGGGTTCGCGCTTTATGAAGCACGCTTCGAGGCGCTGCGGGCGGCGGGGCATGTCTATCCCTGTTACGAGACCGCGCAGGAACTGGATCTGCGGCGCAAAGTGCTGCTCGGCCGGGGCCTGCCACCCGTCTATGATCGCGCGGCGCTCGACCTGACCGCCGAGCGGATCGCCGCGCTGGAGGCCGAGGGGTTGACGCCCCACTGGCGCTTCAAACTGGACCATTCGGCGCCGATCGAATGGACCGACCTGGTGCGCGGGCCGCAGCATTTCGATCCACGGCTGCTCTCCGATCCGGTGATCCGCCGCGGCGATGGCAGCTGGCTCTACATGCTCCCCTCGGTGATCGATGATATCGATATGGGCGTGACCCATATCGTGCGCGGGGAGGATCATGTCTCCAACACCGCCGCGCAGTTGCAGATGTTCGCCGCGTTGGGCGCGCCCGCGCCGACGCTGGCGCACACCGCGCTGCTGGTCGGCAGCGAGGGCAAGCTCTCCAAGCGGCTCGGCTCGCTCGGCGTGGCGGCCTTCCGCGAGGCCGGGCTGGAGCCGATCGCCGTTCTTGCCCTGCTCGCGCGGCTCGGCACCAGCGATCCGGTCGAGCCGGTCATGGACATGGCGCCGCTGATCGCGCATTTCGATTTCGCCCGGTTCGGCCGCGCGCCGGCGCGTTTTTCCGATGAGGAACTGGCCGCGCTCAACCAGAAGATCGTTCATCAGCTTTCCTATGAGGCCGTGGCCGATCGGTTGCCCGGCGGGATCGACGCGGCGCGCTGGGCGGTGATCCAGCCCAATCTCGCAACGGTGGCCGAGGCGGCGGAGTGGCTGCCCATCCTCTCCGGCACGATTGCCCCGCCCGCGCCGGATGAGGCGGACCGCACCTATCTCGCCATGGCGGCGGACCTTGCCGGCGATATCGATTTCACCGCCGATCCCTGGCACGCGCTCACCGCCGCGCTCAAGCCGGCGAGCGGGCGCAAGGGCAAGGCGCTGTTCCTGCCGCTGCGCCGTGCGCTCACCGGGCTCGACCATGGGCCGGACATGGCGGCGCTGCTGCCGCTCATCGGCCGGGAGCATGCACTCACGCGGCTGCGCGCGGCAGCGGGCATAAGCGCCGCCTGACACGCCGGCGCTCTTCCCGTCCGGCGCGAATTACGCTAGCGGACGCGCCATGACCGAGATCACATCCCTCAAGGACGGCCTGCTCGCCGATATCGCGAAAACCGACACGCTCGATGCGGTCGAGGCGCTGCGTGTCGGCGCGCTGGGCAAGAGCGGCGTCATCACCGCGCTGCTCAAGACGCTGGGCGCGATGACGCCCGACGAGCGCAAGGCAAAAGGCCCGGAAATTCACATGTTGCGCGAGAGCGTGACCGCCGCGCTCGCCGCCCGCAAGGCCGCGCTGGAGCAAGCGGCGCTGGACACGCGCCTCGCCTCCGAGCGGATCGACATGACGCTGCCGGCCGATGCCGCGCCGCAGGGCAGCGTCCACCCGGTCAGCCAGGTGATGGACGAGCTGGCGGAGATTTTCGCGGACCTCGGCTTCTCCGTCGCCACCGGGCCGGAGATCGAGGACGACTGGCGCAACTTCACCGCGCTCAACATTCCCGAGACGCACCCCGCCCGCGCGATGCACGATACATTCTACTTCCCGGACAAGGACGGCGAAGGCCGCGCCATGTTGCTGCGCACTCACACCTCGCCGGTGCAGGTTCGCACGATGATGAGCGAGGCGCCGCCCATCCGCATCATCGCGCCCGGCCGCGTCTACCGCTCGGACAGCGACGCGACCCACACGCCGATGTTCCACCAGATTGAGGGCCTCGTCATCGACAAGGGCATTCATCTGGGCCATCTCAAATGGACGCTGGAGACCTTCATCCGCGCCTATTTCGAGCGCGACGATATGGTGCTGCGCCTGCGCCCCAGCTATTTTCCCTTCACCGAGCCCTCGGTGGAGGTCGATGTCGGCTTCTCCTGGGCGGGCGGCCAGCGCGTGCTGGGCGGCAGCGGCGATGCGGAAAATGGCGGCTGGATGGAGTTGCTCGGCAGCGGCATGGTCCACCCGGCGGTGATCCGCAATTGCGGGCTCGACCCCGATGAATGGCAGGGCTTCGCCTTCGGCGTCGGCGTCGATCGGCTCGCCATGCTCAAATATGGGATGAACGATCTGCGTGCCTTTTTCGACGGCGATCTGCGCTGGCTGCGCCACTATGGATTCTCGGCGCTCGATGTGCCCACGCTGAGCGGAGGAGTCGGCGCATGAAGTTCACGCTCAACTGGCTCAGGGAACATCTTGAGACGAACGCCACGCTCGACGAAATCCTCGTTGCGCTCACCGATATCGGCCTGGAGGTCGAGGGCGTCGAGAACCCGACCGAGAAGCTCGCCGGTTTCCGCATCGCCAGGGTGCTGAGCGCCGCGCCGCATCCGCAGGCGGACAAGTTGCAAGTGCTCAGCGTCGATGCCGGCGACGGGCCGATGCAGGTCGTCTGCGGCGCGCCCAATGCGCGCGCCGGCCTCCTCGGCGTATTCGGCATGCCCGGCGCAACCGTGCCGGCCAACGGCATGGTGCTGCGCGTCGCGGCGATTCGCGGCGTCGAATCGAACGGCATGATGTGCTCGACCCGCGAGCTGGAGCTGGGCGAGGACCATGAGGGCATTATCGAGCTGCCCGCCGATGCGCCCGTCGGCACGACATTCGCCGATTATGCGCAGCTGGACGACCCGGTGATCGACATCTCGATCACGCCCAACCGGCAGGATTGCATGGGCGTGCGCGGCATCGCCCGCGATCTCGCCGCCAAGGGGCTGGGCACATTGAAGCCGCTCGCCGGGGTTTATCGCCAGACCACGCTGGACCCGGTGCCCGGCGACGATCCGGCGCCCGATGTGCGCACTGACGATATGCAGGGTTGCCCGGCCTTTTTCGCGCAGGCGGTGTCCGGGCTCGTCAATGGCCCCGCGCCGGCGTGGATGAGCCGCTTCCTCACCGCCATCGGTCAGAAGCCGATCTCGGCCCTTGTCGATATCACCAATTTCGTTTCGGTCGATCTCGGCCGGCCGCTCCATGTCTATGACAAGGCGAAGCTCAAGGGCGGTCTCGTCGCGCGCAAGGCGAAGGACGGCGAGCAACTGCTGGCGCTCAATGGCAAAAGCTACACGCTCGACAGCAGCATGACGGTGATCGCCGACGACGAAGCGGTGCACGATATTGGCGGCATCATGGGCGGCGAACATTCCGGCGTCAGCGAGACGACGCGCGACGTAATCATCGAATGCGCCTGGTTCGATCCGGCGCATATTGCGCAAACCGGGCAGGCGCTCGGCCTCACCTCGGACGCGCGCCAGCGTTTCGAGCGCGGGGTCGATCCGGCCTTTCTCGACGAGGGTCTTGCCATCGCGACAAGGCTGGTGCTCGACCATTGCGGCGGCACGGCAAGCGCGGTGACACGCGCCGGCAGCCCGCCGACCGAGCCGCGCTTCATCACCGGCTACCGGCCGGCCATGGTGGATGCGCTGACCGGCATGACGGTCGCGCCGGCCCGCCAGCAGGATATTCTCGCCCGGCTCGGCTTCACCGTGGAGCCGGAGGGGGTGGATGACGTCTGGCGCATCGCCATCCCCAGCTGGCGGCGGGACATTCAGGGCACGGCGGATATTGTCGAGGAAGTGGTGCGGATCGAAGGGCTGGACAAAGTGCCCTCCATCCCGCTGCCGCGCACGCCCGGCGTGGCGAAGCGCACCGCCACGCCGCTCCAGCTCATCGAGCGCCGGCTGCGCCGGGCAGCCGCGGCGCGCGGGCTGAATGAGGCGATCAACTGGTCGTTCATTTCCGAGTCTGAGGCCGCCCCGTTCGGCGGGGGTGACTGGGTGCTCGCCAACCCGATCAGCGAGGATATGAAGGTGCTGCGGCCGACCCTGCTTGCCGGCCTGCTCTCCGCTGCCCGCCGCAATGCCGATCGCGGCGCGGCGAGCATCCGCCTGTTCGAGCTGGGACGGCGCTATTTCCGCAATGCCGATGGATCGTCGGACGAATATCCGACTCTGGGCCTTGTCATGGCGGGCGAGAAGCGCGGGCGCGGCTGGCAGCATGGCAAGGCGCAGGGCTTCGATGCATTCGACATCAAGGCCGAGATGCTGGCCCTGCTCGCCGCCGCCGGGGCGCCCGTCGCCCGGTTGCAGGTGATGGGCGAGGCCGGGGACGCCTATCATCCCGGCCAGTCGGCCACGCTGCGGCTCGGCCCCAAAACGGTGCTGGCGCGTTTCGGCGTGCTGCATCCGGGGCTCGCGCGCACCTTCGATCTCGATGGCACCGTGGTCGCCGGAGAAATCCATCTCGACGCCATTCCGCTGCCGCGCAAAAACAGCTTCATGCGCGCGCCCTATGCGCCGCCCGCGCTCCAGGCGGTGACGCGCGACTTCGCCTTCCTCGTGCCCGAGGCGCTGGATGCCGACGCGCTGGTCCGCGCGATTCGCGGCGCGGAAAAAAATGCGATCGCGGATGTGCGCCTGTTCGATCTGTTCGCCGGACAGGGCGTGCCGGACGGGCAGAAGAGCCTCGCTATCGAGGTCACGCTGCAACCCGGCGAGAAAAGCTTCGGCGAAGCGGATCTCAAGGCCATTGCGGATCGGATCGTGGCCGCCGCAGGCAAGCAGGGCGCAATCCTGCGCGGCTAGGCCGGGCATGGGTCTCAAAGCATAGCGGCTCTCCGGCGATTAAGCCCGGTGGGCCCGTGCCGGGTCACAGGCCACCACAAATGATGGCGGACCGCTGATGCGGACCCGCCTGTTCCACCCGGCCACCCATGGCCGCTGAACGCTCCGGCAGGGCGGTGGCGGCCACGGATGGCCCGCCGCCCGCCTCACTCGCTCGCGGGGCTCGCCGGCACCTTGCATTTGAGCGTCTGGCCAAGGCCGCGCAGATAACCGCGCCGGGCCGTGCCCGCGCTGATCGCCGAAGCCTTGCGCCGCTCGGCCGGCGCGGCGCCGGATATCTCGCGCACAAGGCCGCGAAACGGGATGAGCGTGTTCACCAGCATCGCCCCACCAGCCAGCGCCAGCTGCTCGGCCTTATCCTCATTGGCCTTGACGTCCGTGTCGAAATCCGGCCCCAGCGCTTCATTGAGCCGGACCAGTTCGGCGTTGATCGCGGCGCAGCGTCCGTTGCCGGGCGTCGCATAGGGGTTCTTGATCGCCTCCTGCAACACCGGGGCAATCGTCGTCTTGGCGATGCCCACATCGCGCACCGGCTGGGTGGCGACCCGCCCGGCCTTGTCGAGCGTGTCGTCCCCACCCTTCGCATTGTCGTCTTTCGCCTTGTCGCCCTTCGCATCATCATTCTTCGCCTGATCCGCCGGCTTGTCCTGCGCATAGACCGCCGGCATCGTCGGCAGGGTCAGCATCATGCCGGCCAGCGCCAGCAGGGCGATGCGCGGGGCGGACCATGCGGTCCCCATCGGCGCGGTCGGTTGATTGGGCGGCTTGCGGTGCATTGCTGTGTTTCCCTATAGGGCGCAGGTCCGGCCTGCCCGTTCTGGACAATGCGCCGCTTCTCCATTCCGATCCAGCCCCTGGACCTTAAATGACCCTTCCTTCCCGCCGCACCTTCGCGATCATCGCCCACCCGGACGCCGGCAAGACCACGCTGACCGAGAAATTGCTGCTCGCCGGCGGCGCCATCCACCTTGCCGGCGAGGTCAAGGCGCGCGGCGCGAACCGGCGCGCGCGCTCGGACTGGCTGAAGATCGAGCAGCAGCGCGGCATTTCCGTCACCTCCTCGGTGATGACGTTCGAGCGGACCAGCGCGAACGGGGAGGTCATCACCTTCAACCTGCTCGATACGCCGGGCCATGAGGATTTCTCCGAGGATACCTATCGCACGCTGACGGCGGTCGATTCGGCAATCATGGTGATCGACGCGGCCAAGGGCATCGAACCGCAGACGCTCAAACTGTTTGAGGTCTGCCGGATGCGCTCGGTGCCGATCATCACCTTCATCAACAAGGTGGATCGTGAGGGCCGCGAGCCCTTCGCCCTGCTCGATGAGGTTGCCGATGCGCTCGCGCTCGATGTCTGCCCGATGAGCTGGTCCGCCGGCATGGGCGGCGAGTTTGAGGGCATTTACGATTTCGCCACCAACCGCCTGTTCCAGCCGGTGGGGCCGGGCAAGGAGTGCGACGGCAACTTCACCCAGTTCAGCGGACTGGACGATCCCGCCCTTGCCACGCGGCTCTCGCCTGCCGGCCTTTCGCGGCTGCGCGACGAGGCGGAGCTGGCGCAGGGCGGCTATGCGCCGTTCGATCTGGCCGCCTATCGCCATGGCGATCTGACGCCGGTCTATTTCGGCTCCGCGCTCAAGCGTTTCGGCGTCGCCGAGCTGATCGACGCGATCGCGACCCATGCGCCGCCGCCGCGCCCGCAGCCGGCCGAGCCGGAGCCGGTCGCGCCGGAGCGCAGCGACGTGACCGGCTTCATCTTCAAGGTGCAGGCCAATATGGACCCGCAGCATCGCGACCGCATCGCCTTCATGCGCCTGTGCTCGGGGCGCTTCCGGCGCGGCATGAAGCTCACGCCCTCGGGCACGGGCAAGCCCATTGCCATCCATTCGCCAATCCTGTTCTTCGCGCAGGATCGCGAGATTGCGGACGAGGCCTGGCCGGGCGACATCATCGGCATCCCCAACCACGGCACATTGCGGGTGGGAGACAGCCTCTCGGAAAAGGCCGATGTGCGCTTTACCGGCCTGCCGAATTTCGCGCCGGAAATTCTGCGCCGCATCGCGCTCAAGGACCCGACCAAGACCAAGCAGCTTCGCAAGGCGCTGGACGATCTGAGCGAGGAAGGCGTCATTCAGGTCTTCTATCCCGAAATTGGCAGCCAGTGGATTATCGGCGTGGTCGGCCAGCTCCAGCTCGACGTGCTCGTCTCGCGGCTGGAGGCGGAATATAAGGTAGCCGCCGCGCTGGAGCCCGCACCGTTCGATACGGCCCGCTGGCTCGGCGGCGACCCGGCGACGATCGAGGCGTTCGGCAGCATCAACCGCAGCAACATGGCCCGCGATCGCGACGAAAACCCCGTTTTCCTCGCCCGCTCGGCATGGGATATCGGCTATCAGGCCGAGCGTAATCCGGGCATCACCTTCAGCGCCACGCGGGAGCGTTAGGGCAGTTTCGCCATTCAGCCCTGAGGGGCCTGAAAATGGCGTCTTTCCGCGCTTCCGGTGCTCACGTGCCGTCCGCACACTGCGCGCCGGGTCGCAAAAATCCACCATTTTCGGCCCATCATCGTCTGAATGTCGATCGGCCCCGGGAGAGGGTCGCCTTCAGCTCTGGCGATCCGGAACATGCTTTCGCTGCTCATGGGTCATGAGTCTGCGGCGCGGTGCGTTAAACCGGACGCCGGGAGCGCGCCATTTATCCGTCAGTCTGCCGGCGCGGTCAGGACATTCTCTGGTGACAGGGCTCTGGGGATAAAGGCTCAGGGGGCACAAGGCCGCGCCAGCACCCGCGCCCGGCCGCCTCAACCCCCGTCGCTGCCCACCAGCTTGAGGTCGGCGACGGCGCCCATATGGCTCATCTGGCCATCCACCAGCCCGCCGGCCGCGATGCTGTGATATTCTGATAGCGCACATCGCCGCTGATCCGGGCGCCCGCCTCGATAATCAGCTCCTCGGCGGTGATCGAGCCCTCGATATGCCCGCTGATCCTGGCGTTGCTGGCCGTCACATGGCCCTTGATGCGGCTGTCCGGCCCCTGCACCAGCGCCGCGCAGCGAATGTCGCCGTCCACCTTGCCATCGATATGCAGGTCAGCCCCCGCCTCGATATCGCCGCGAATGGCGACATCGCCGCCGATGATCGAAAAAGGCGTGTGCCTAGCCCCGGCTGCCATCGGCAACGCGGCGCTTGGCGAGGTTCTGGACTTCAAGAACATCCTGCCGTGCCTCCAGAAAGGGACGCGGATTGACCGCCGCGCCGTTCACGCGCACCTCGAAGTGAAGATGCGTGCCGGTCGACCGCCCGGTCGAGCCCATGCGGGCGATCGGCTGGCCGCGGGCGACCTTCACGCCCGGCCGCACCGTGAAGCCGGAGAGATGGGCATAGCGCGTCATCAGGCCCTTGCCGTGATCGACCTCGACGACATTGCCATAGCCCTGCCGCTGGCCGACATAGCTGACCTTGCCCGGTGCCGCGGCGAGGATGGGCTGGCCATGGCGGCCGGGAAAATCGATGCCGGAGTGAAAAGCGAGCGAGCCGACGAACGGGTCGCGCCGATAGCCATAGGAACTGGTCTGCATCGGCGCCGCGGTCGGGCGGCCGGAGGGAATGGCGGCAAGCGCGGATTCCATCGCGCCCAGCCGCGTCAACAGCGTGGCGATCTCGCGCAGGCCGCTGTCATTCGCGATTCCCGCGCTGGCGGGGATGAACGGGCCACCCTGCCCGCGTCGCGTCGCGCCAAGCGACGCCGGATTGAGGCCGAAGCTGCGAATCGCCTGCTCGACACGCACGAGCCGGGTCTGCGCCGCCGCCATGAGCTGGCCTTCAAGCTTGTCCTGATGGCGCGCCAGCGCCTCCAGCCGCGCTTCCTCGGGCGATGCGGCACCAAGCGTCTTGTCCGCCGTCTTGCCGGCTTCGGCCTCGCTGTCGGATGCCTCGTCGTCCGGGCCGACCACGGCCGTTTCCCCCGCGCTTGCCGGCGCCGCGCCGAGCGTTGCGCGCATCATATCTTCAAGCGCGTCCTGCCGTGCCGCGATATCGGCCGCAATGTCGTCGACCGAGCGTTGATAGGCCTTCACCCGGGCCTCGCGCGAGGCGATAGCGGCCCGGTCGCTCGCCAGTGCGGAGCGCTCGACGGCCAGGCTCGTCTGGCCCCACAGCATGGCGAAACCGCCCGCCAGCCACAGCAGCAGGGCGCCCAGCACGCATAACGCGGCTAGCCATTGAAAGCGCGTCGTAATTCTGACGAAGCGGACCTGGCCTGCGGTGCGGAGAAAAATCTCCCGCTCCGGCGTGAGCGCGCGCAGATATGCCAGTGCCCCCCCGGGACGAAAGTTGATTTTTGCCACCCGATTGCTCTGTTATATATCGTTCTGTGTGGCGGGGCAGCTATCAGATGGCTCCGCCCGTGGCGAATCGCCCCGTCCATTGCCACGATGAATCGAAAGCGGGGCAGGGTGAAGCGAACCTGCTCTCGTATAGATGGGCCACGTCCGGCCCCGACACTGGCTTCCAGCGCGCTGTGAGAGGCCGAGTCGCTCTATGGTTTTCAGCGAGTCGCGCCATCGTTCCGATCAAAAACCAGCGGTTTTCCGCCATTTTCTGAGCTGGAGAGCGTTCTACCATTGGAACAGCCTGCGCCATGCCAGCTGTCGCTGCCATCATATCGACGCATGATCGTCACCGAGCGTTGCCAATGCCGAACAGCCCGGTTATAGGCCGCCTTCTGCCGCGCGGGCCGCCACTATCCCGCCGGTGCGCGGAGACGTGGGTGAGTGGCTGAAACCAGCGGTTTGCTAAACCGTCGAGCCCTGAATGGGGCTCCCCGGGTTCGAATCCCGGCGTCTCCGCCATCATTTGGCCTATCATCCTCGCAGCTGGCCGGCAGGAACGACCAGCCGCAGGCGTCAGCGCTGGCCGGCCTCCGCTTCGTCCGGCAGGCCCCAGTTGATCGCGCCGCGCCCATGCGCTTCCAGAAAGGCGTTGGCGCGCGAGAAGTGGGCGCAGCCGAAAAAACCATTATGCGCGGAGAGCGGCGAGGGGTGTGGCGCATGCAGGATGAGATGCCGCCCGCCTTGCGACACGTCCGGGATGAACCCGGCCTTCTTGCGGGCATAGGCTCCCCAGAGCAGGAAGGCGACCGGCGCCTCCTGAGCCGCCACCTGCGCGATCACTGCATCGGTAAAGCGCTCCCAGCCGCGTTTCGCATGCGCGCCGGCCTGCCCCATCTCCACGGTCAGCACGCTGTTGAGCAGCAACACGCCCTGCCGTGCCCAATGGACGAGATGCCCATGATTCGGGCGCGGCAGACCAAGGTCGCCATGCAGTTCCTTGAAGATATTGACGAGGCTCGGCGGCGGCGGAACGCCGGGTAGCACCGAGAAGCACAGGCCATGCGCCTGCCCCGGCCCGTGATACGGGTCCTGCCCGAGAATGACCGCGCGCACCGCCGGGAGCGGCGTCATCGCCAGCGCGTTGAACCAGTCCGCCCCGCGCGGAAAGATCCGTGCGCCGGCCTCCTTGCGCTCGATGAGGAAGCGTTTGAGGTCGGCCATATAGGGCGCGGCGAAATCGGCCGCGAGCGCCTCGCGCCAGCTTGCATCGAGTGTGGTCGGGATGGTGGGGGGATCGGCGGTGGCGGCCATGGCCGTGGTCTATCGCGCCATCCTCCCGCTGCCAAGTGGGGGCGGATGCATGGAACAGGCGCTCATCACGCCGATGATGCGGCCTTAGCCGGCCGCATCACCTCCAGCACGCCGCCGGCTTATCATCGCCGCCACGTCGCCACCCGGTGCGATCGCTTGAGAGACGGCGTCCGAGCCGGCATATCAGTCCATCTGTTTCGAAACCGCCCTAGCCGATCTGGTTCCACGCCTCGGCGATATCGGCGATGAACCCGCGCGCCTGCTCCATCGGCTCGGCGCGGTTGCTGGCGGTTGCCTCCAGCACCCGCTTGCGTGCCTCGCGGTAGATGACCGCGAGATTGATCGCGATCTCGCCGCCCTGTTCGAAATCGAGGCTGGTTTCCAGCGCATGGAGGATGGCAAGCGCGCGGGTCTGCCGGTCGCAGCACTGGTGGCCATCACCGCCGCGCAGCGCCAGCGCGGCGGCGTCGAGCGAGAAGAGCAGTTCGTCGAACAACATGCGCACCAGCTGATGCGGCGTTGCGCCCTCCGCGCGGCTGCCGGTGTCGATCGCCACATATTGCCGGAGCGCCCTGGCGGGATGCTGGCCCATATACATTATCATGCCCTCTTTCTTGTCAAATATCGCCGCGCGACCCTGCCCGGGTAATCGCACCGCCTTGTCCGGGGACTTATCCGCCCTGCCCGGCGCTCAATCCTTGCCGCCGCTCCAGATCTTGATCTGCTGCTCCAGATAGGATTGCGTCGCCTTGAACTGGATCAGCCGGGCCTGCATCGCCGAATAGGTTTTGGTCAGCTGTGCCTCATAGTCACTGCGCTGCCGGTCGAGCGTCTCCAGCTGCCTGTCGAGGTTCGCCTTCAGCTTCTCATAGCTGGCCTGCGAACTCGCCAGCGGGCCATCCGCCCGGTTGAGATAATCCGTCACATTTTTGAGCGCGCCGGCAATGCCGGGATGATCGGCATCCTTCACGGTCGGGTTGAGCATCTGCGTCACCGCCTCGGGGTCGGCAGCCAGCGCCGCATCGAGGCGTGCGCTATCGAGGCTGAGCGTGCCGTCGCGCTCGGTGCGCACGCCGATATCCGCCAGCGTCTTATAGGGCCCGGAGGCCGAAAGCGGCGCTGAAACGAGCGTCGAAAGCTGCCGTGCCATCTCCCGCATCCCCGAATCGGAGGACAGCAGCCCGCTCACACCGCCTGCGGTGGACATCGCGCCGTTCAGCGCCTTTTTAAGATCATTATAGGCGCTGACGAACTCCCGGACGAGATCGCCCATCGTCGCGGCCGGCTGATCGGTGGCGAGGGTGACGGTCGTGCCCGGCGCGGCCTTGTTGAGGTCGATCCGCACGAAAGGAATCGCGGTCGTCACCTCGTTGGTGGCAAATTCCATATCGATATTATCGATGCGGATCAGCGCATTTTGCGCCGTCTGGCCAAGCGTGAGGCCGCCCGCCGCGCCATCCCAGCTGAAGCGCTGCAAATCGGCGTCGGCGCCTGCATCGGCGGTCAGCGTGAAGGCCTGATCGGCCCCCGTCGCGCCCTTCAGCACCAGCCGCGCGCCGGCCTGATCCGTCACGATCGCGGCCGTGACGCCGCTATTGGCCGCATTGATCGCGCCGGCAAGATCCGCCAGCGAGTTTTGCGGCGCGGTGAGCGTGATCGCGGTGCTGGTCGCGCCCACGGTGAGCGTGAGGCTGCCGGTGCCCGCCACATCCGTGGCCGCGCCCAGCGGCGCCGATTGCAGCACCTGCCCCCGGGCGATCTGGAGCACCTCGATCTGGGCGGGCAGGCCCCGGGGCACGCCGCCCGGCAGCAGGCTCACCGAGGCGATGGAGGGATCGTTGGAGACGGGCTGACCGCTATAGCCGCTGCTCTGGAGCAGCTCGCTGAGCGCCGTGGAAAATGTGGTGAGCGCGCTTTTGGCCGAGGCCAGCGCCGAGATCCGCGCATCATTGGTGGCGCGGCGCTCGCTGACCACGCTCTGCTTGGGCTGATAGGCTGCGTTGACCAGATCCGCGACGAGCTGGGTGGTGTTGATCCCCGAGCCGATGCCCAATGTGCCTGCAATGTCGATTGCCATGCGCTTGTCCCTTCAGCGCTTATAACGGCCCGGCGCGCGGGAGCTTTAGGGCACGTCCCGGAAAAGCGGGAACCGGCTTTCTAACAGGCAAGGGCCGGGTTTCATGGGGGCCGGGTTTCATGGGGGCCGGGCAGTGCTCAGAATGTCGCGGCGGAAAAGGCGCGGGGCACGTCGCCACCTGCGGCATCACCGCGCGGCGGCGTTCCCGGCAATATCGGATGCGAGGATGGCGGGCGCCAGTGTCGCCGGCACATTGGCCTGCGCCGCGCGGGCATGCGCGGATTTCTGCGCGACCGACTGGGCGACCTGCGCCACGAAAGCCAGCATTTGCGGGTCCGTCGGCGGCATCGGCAAGACGATGACCGGCTGGGGCAGCAGCCCCATCAGCGCCTCATCGGCCTGCATCACCTGCGCTTCCAACGGCCGGCGGCGCGGCTGAAGATCGGCCAGCACATTGGCGATATCGGCGCGCAACCGCGCATAGGTCGCCGCGATGGCGGAGCGTTCGGCGGCGTGCGGATCGCCGCGCACATCGTCTCCGGCCGGCGCTTGCGGCGCGCTGGCGGCCGAGGCGGGCTGAACCACGCGCGGCGCTTCGGCGACGCGGCTCACCGCGGGCACCGACTCCGTCCGAGGCAGAAATTCGTTCATGACGCACCATCCTGATGACGTCCCCTGAACAAAGAACGGACGAGTGCGGCTAAGCTTTAATTCACGATGTTCCGGCCATCCGCATCGAACTGCATCGCAGCGGGCAGGTCGATATGCGGGCGATCCATCTCGCTTGCCATGCGATTCTCGATACGGAAGACGAAGGCCAGCACAGTCGCCACCGCCATGAACAGGCGTTCGTCAATCTCCTGCCCCGCGCGCGAGGTAAAGTAGATGGCGCGGGCCAGCGCGGGATATTGCAGCACCGGCACGCTCTTGTCATTGGCGAGCGCGCGCATCGCGGCGGCCATCTCATCCACCCCGCGCGCCAGCACGACGGGCGCCAGGTCGCGCCCCGGCTTGTAGCGCAGCGCCACCGCGAAATGGGTGGGGTTGGTGAGGATGACGGAGGCGTCCTCCACCGCCTTGCGCACCGATCCGTGCAGCGTCTCATATTGCCGGCGGCGGATCGCGGCTTTCAGCTCCGGCGAGCCCTCGCTCTCCTTATGCTCTTCCTTGATCTCCTGCTTGGTCATGTTGAGCCGGCGGCTGCGCTGGAACATCTGCGCCGGCACATCCAGCCCGGCGATGAGGAAGAGCGAGCCGGCCAGCGCCAGCGCGACAAGGATGAAGATGGTCCCCAGCGCGCTGCTTGCCGGGTCCACGCCGGTCTTCGCCATGGCGCGTATCTCGTCCTGATGCGCCACGAGCAGGGAAAAGCCGATGGCGCCGAGCAGCAATATCTTGGCGAGCGACTTCACCAGTTCGATCAGCCCCTGCATCCCGAAAATGCGCTTGATGCCGCTCAAGGGGTTGAGCTTGGAGGGTTTTGGCTGGAACGCCTGCGGGCGGAAACCGAGCGAGCCGAGCAAGGCCGGCGCGGCGATGGCGGCAACCAGCGTGGCGAGCAGCACCCCGCCCAGCGGCAACGCGATGGTGCCGAGCAGTTGCACGGCGCGTTCATCCGGCTCGAACCCTGTAATATCGGCATTGCTGAACCGCAGCCCCTGCGCCAGCATCTCGCGCATCGCGCCGATCAGCGCCGGGCCGGCCACCGCCAGCCAGCCCACGCCAGCCATCACCACCATCGCGGTGGACAGTTCGCGCGACTGGAGGATGTCGCCTTTTTTGGCGGCGTCGGCGAGCCGCTTCGGTGTCGGCTTCTCGGTCTTTTCGCCGCCGCCGGGGCTGTCCTGCGCCATGGCTCAGCCGCCCGCCAGCATCTGCGCCAGGCCAAGGCTGGCACGCAACGCATCCTCGATCGCCTCCCCCATCACCGGCGCGCCGATGGCGAGCAGGACAAGGCCGGCGAGCAAGGCGGCCGGCATACCCACCGCGAACAGGTTGAGCGAGGGCGCGGTGCGCGCCAGCATCGCCATGACGAGCTGGACGAGGATGAGCGTGAAGGTGACGGGCAGCGCGATGGTCGCGCCGGCTGAAAACATCGCGCTGCCAAATGCGGCGATGCTCTCGAAGGCGCCGGCCGGCATCAGCCCGCCACCGGGCGGCAGCGCCACATAGCTGTCGATCACGAAGCGGATGAGCATCAGATGCCCGTCCATGACGAGCAGCAGGAAGGTGGCGACGAGCGAGAGGAACTGGCCGACCACGGCGGTCGAGCTGCCGGTCAGCGGATCGACCATCGAGGAGAAGCCGAGGCCCATCGCATTGGCGATCGTCTCGCCGGCGATGAAGGCCGCCGCATAGCCGATCTGGAGCGCGAAGCCGAGCGCGAGGCCGGCAATCACCTCGCCCGCAACCATGGCGAGACCGGAGACGGTGGCAAGGCCGCCCTCCGGCAGGGTGAATGTCACGCTGTTCATGGCGGCAATGCCGATGGCGAGGGCGAGGATGATGCGCAATTGCAGCGGCACGGCGGCCGCGCCCAGTATCGGTGCCGCGATCAGCGCCGCGCCGGGGCGGATCATGGCAAACAGCCAGAGCCACAATTGCGCCTCGACCCCGGCGAAACCGGGCGCGATCAAACCAGTATCTCCGGGATGCGCTCATAGATTTCGCGCGTGAAATCGGCGATCAGCAGCAGGATGGACGCGCCGAACAGCGCCAGCATCATAGCGACGATGATGAGCTTGGGCACGAAGGAGAGCGTCGATTCGTTGATCGACGTCGCCGCCTGGATCATGCCGATGACGAGCCCGCAGACGAGCGCCGGCAGCAGGATGGGCGCGGTGGCCAGCGCCGCCACCCACAGCGCCTGCTGGGCGATGCCGATGAAGAAAGAGGCATTGTCCATCGCTCAGCCCGCGCTTTCGGCATCGCGCATCATGTCGCGAACGATCCGGCGAGCGAGCCCATGGTGAGCGCCCAGCCATCGACCAGCACGAAGAGCAGCAGCTTAAAGGGCATGGAGATGATCGTCGGCGAGAGCATCATCATGCCCAGCGCCATCAGCGTGGAGGCGACGACAAGGTCGATGATGAGGAACGGCAGGAAGATCATGAAGCCGATCTGAAAGGCCGTCTTGAGTTCGCTGGTGACGAAAGCGGGCAGCAGGATGGAGAAGGGAATCTCGTCCATCGAGGCGAAGGCCGGCGCTTTGGCAAGTCCTTGAAACAGCGCGAGATCATTCTGCCGCGTCTGCTTGGCCATGAAGCCGTGCAGCACCTTGGCGGAACGGCCGACCGCCTCCTCGATGCTGATCTGGCCCTCGCCATAGGGCGTGTAGGCCGTGGCGGTGATCTGGTCGATCGCCGGGCGCATCACGAACAGGGAGAGGAACAGCGCGAGCCCGACCAACACCTGATTGGGCGGCGTCTGGGCGAGACCCAGCGCCTGGCGCAGCAGCGAGAGCACGATGATGATGCGGGTGAAGCTCGTCATCATCAGCACCAGCGACGGCAGCACCGTCAGCAGGCTCATCAGCACGAGAATCTGGAGCGAGAGGGAGAGCGGGCGGCCCTCGCCGGAGACCTCGTCCAGCGCCTTGGTCAATGCACCGGAAGCGTCCGCTCCGGCCGGTGCGACCGGGCCGGTTGCCAGCGCCGACGGGGCCGGCGTGGCCTGCGCATGGACCGGGCCGGCGAGCAGCAGCCCGCCCAATCCCAGCAACAACGCGAGCCAGAGCGGCCGCAGCATCTCAGCCATTGCGCGGGTCGCTTTCGGCGATCTTCTCGATTTTCGAGCGGGTGACGGCGAGCAGCAGCCGCT
>Ga0182736_1000532_pt1 | contig 56104 bp, 50 predicted proteins | sample eDN5th30CKraftBY_FD_128882 | JGI IMG/M metagenome (GOLD analysis project Ga0182736, IMG submission 128882) | Enriched backyard soil microbial communities from Emeryville, California, USA - eDNA 5th pass 30_C Kraft BY (version 2) (version 2) | ecosystem: Environmental > Terrestrial > Soil >... | reverse complement strand
CGTTATCGACCGGCCCGAGAAGCTCAACGCAATGACCAAGCACTTGTGGCGCTCGCTCGGAGAGACCATCGAGACGCTTTCCGGCGACGACACGCTGCGCTGCATCGTGCTGCGCGGCGCGGGCGAGAAAGCGTTCTCGCCGGGCAACGACATCGCGGAGTTCCGCACGGATCGCTCGAACGTCGAACAGGCGCGTACGTACGGCGCGATCATGCATCGCACTTTGCATGCATTACGCGAGTGCCGGCATCCTATCGTCGCGATGATTCATGGCATCTGCGTCGGCGGCGGTCTCGAAATCGCGGCGATGTCCGATCTGCGCATTTGCGGCGAATCGAGCCGCTTCGGCGTCCCCATCAAGAATCTCGGCCTCGTGATGGCGCATGCGGAAATGGAAGGGCTCGTGCGTCTTGCGGGGCCTGCCGTCGCGCTCGAGATTCTTCTCGAAGGACGCATCTTCGATGCAAAGGAAGCGCTTGCAAAAGGACTCGTCACGCGTGTCGTCGCGGATGGGGAAGTGACGGCGCACGCGTATGAAACCGCGCGGCGCATCGCGGACGGCGCACCGCTCGTCGCGCGCTGGCACAAGCAGTTCGTGCGCCGCGCGATGGAGCCTCAGCCGCTTACCGACGAAGAGCGCGATGAAGGCTTCGCATGCTTCGGCACTGAGGATTTTCGCATCGGCTATCAGGCCTTCCTCGACAAGATCAAACCGCAATTCAAGGGACGTTGACATGGCAGACACGAAATCGACAGTAGCGCCCGGCGCGGGACCGCTTACGGGGATGCGCGTGATCGAACTCGCGCACATCATGTCGGGGCCCATCTGCGGGATGATGCTCGCGGACATGGGTGCCGATGTCATCAAAGTGGAGAAGATCCCCGGCGGCGACGATTGCCGTCGTTTCGCACCCATTCTTGCGAGCGGCGAATCCGCGTCGTTCATGATCGTGAACCGCAACAAGCGCGGCATCGCCCTCAATCTCAAGACCGAGGGCGGCAAGGAAGTGCTGAGGAAGATGCTCGCGAGCGCGGACGTCGTGACGGAGAACTATCGGCGCGGCACGATGGAAAAGCTCGGCATGGGCTACGAAACGCTGAAGGCCGTGAATCCGGGACTCATCTACTGCGCGATATCGGGCTATGGCCGCAGCGGGCCGATGGCCGACAAGGGCGGCTTCGATCTCATCGCGCAAGGGCTGAGCGGTTTGATGAGCATGACGGGCGAGCCGGGGCAGGCGCCGATCAAGGCGGGCTCGCCCGTCACCGACATCAACGCGGGCATCCTCGCGGCGCTCGGCATCAGTGCGGCTTATGCGCGCAAGCAGGCGACCGGTCTCGGGCAGATGGTCGATACATCGCTCTTCGAAGCCGGCCTGCAGCAGATGTACTGGGCCTTCGCCAACTACTTCGCCGATGGCACCGTCCTGCCTAAAGCCGGCTCGGCCAACCCCACGAGCGCGCCGTATCAGGCGTTTCGCACGCGGGACGGCTGGGTGAACATCGGCGCGGCGAATCAGAGCAACTACGAGCGTCTCGTCGGCGTGTTGAATATTCCAGGACTCGCTGAGGACGAGCGCTTCCAGACCAACGCGGGACGTCTGAAGCATCGCGAGGCGCTCGTCGATATCCTGACGGCGCGTCTCATCGAACGCACGACCGACGAGTGGCTCGTTTCCTTCGATGCCATCGGATTGCCGAGCGGCGCGGTGTTGGGCGTGCCGGAAGCGTCGTCGCACGAGCAGGCCATGGCGCGCGGGATGATCGTCGAAACGGAGCATCCGCTTGCCGGCCCGATGCGCGGCATCGGGTTGCCGATTCACTTCTCCGAAGGCTGCACGAAGGCTTCGCGTCCCGCGCCGCTGCTCGGTCAGCACACCGGCGAAGTGCTCGACGAATACGGTTTCGACGAGGCGCGCATTCAGGCGCTCAAGGACGAAGGCGCGATTCTGGAAACGGAGGTTCCCGCGTGAAAGCGACGGGCGAGCAAATGGTTTTATGCATTCATCATGCAGTATGCAGCGCTATGATCGATGTCTGATCCAACTTCGTCGACACCCTCTGCCATGACGCTCGCACCTCCTCCCGCCGCTCGCGCGGGCGATTCGCTCGCTTCGGTCGCCACGCCTTCCCTGATGATCGATCTCGATGCCTTCGACGCCAATCTCGCGGCGATGTCGGCGTTCGCCGCGCGTCATGGCGTCGCGTTGCGTCCGCATGCGAAGGCGCACAAGTGCAGCGAGATCGCGAAGCGTCAGGTCGGCGCGGGTGCGGTCGGCGTGTGCTGTCAGAAGCTGTCGGAGGCGTATCCGTTCGCGGCGGCGGGCATCGCGAGCATTCATGTCAGCAATGAGTTCGTCGGCGCGGACAAACTCGCGATGGCCGTCGAACTCGCATCGCATGTGCATCTTTCGGTATGCGTGGATGCGTTGCCGCAAGTTCAGGCCCTCGGCGACGCAGCGGCACGCGCGGGCGTCACGATCGACGTGCTGCCGGAAGTCGATGCAGGTCAGCATCGCTGCGGCGTGACGAGCGAAGATGCGCTGCTCGCGCTCGTCGACGGCATCGCAGCGCAGAGCGCGCTGCGCTTCGCAGGACTGCAGGCGTATCACGGCGGCATCCAGCACGTCGCGGATTGGATTGCACGCAAGGCCGAAGCAAGCCGCGCCGCCGATATCGCCGCGCGCTACGTCCGCGCGCTCGATGTTCGCGGCGTGCGTTGCGGCATCGTGACGGGCGGCGGCACAGGCACTGTCGAGTTCGATGCTGCGAGTGGCGTCTTCACCGAATTGCAGCCGGGCTCGTATCTGTTCATGGACGGCGACTATGGCGGCATCGGTTGGGGCGGCGAAATGCGCTGGCGTCACAGTCTCTTCGTGCTGTCGACGGTCATGAGCGCCACGCGCCCCGGCATGGCCGTATGCGATGTCGGCCTGAAAGGGCTCGCGGTCGATTCGGGCTTGCCGCGCAGCGTGAACTGGCTCGGTGCGGGCGCCAAGGCCACGTTCAGTTATATCTCCGCGAACGATGAGCACGGCATGCTGCAAGCCCAGCACGATGCTGAAGGCGATTTCGCTGATCTCGTCGGCAAGCGTGTGCTGTTGCTGCCGGGTCATTGCGATCCGACCGTGAATCTCTACGATGAATACGTCTGCTATCGAGGCGAACGCGTGACCGACATATGGCCGATCGACGCGCGCGGTCTTTCGCGCTAAGCCCGTGACTCCTTCGGCGGATAGATCGTGGCGATCAGCGCATCGACGTCGGCAACGATCAGGCCGATCACGAACTGCGCCACTTCCTGCGCGCCGTGCGTCGCTTCCTGTTGCTCGAGCATGGCCCTGAGTTCGTTCACGGCGGAACGTGCGCGCGCGAGCTTCTCATCGTCCTGACGATTCGCTGCAAGCACGCTCGCGAGCGTCTCGAACAAAGCCTGCAATTCGCGACCGGCCGCGCCGAGCCGAGCCGCGCAAGTATCGCGATCGAGGCGCGATACAGCTTTCGCGAGAAAGAGCGCATCGCTATGGAGACGCCGCAGAAACGGTGCGGCCTTGTCGATGGCATCCGAGCGGCGGTTCTGCACGAGCACGATGATGTGTTCGCGTTCGGCTTCCTTCAACGCATCGTCGAAGGCTTTTTGCGCCTCGGTGCTTTGCGTTTCGAGGCGCGTCGCGCGAGCATCATCCCGCTCGCCCGAAAGATGGAGCGCGATCAACTGGCCGAGGCTCTTCAACGTATCGGCGACGCTGCGATGCGCGGCCGTAAGCGCACGATTGGGCCAGAGCGCCGACACGACGAAGGACGAAGCGGCGCCGATCAGAATCTCCAGCACGCGATGCATCGGCCGCTCGAAAGGCGATCCCGGTCCCGCCGGAATCAGCACGACGATCACGAGCGTCACGCACGCAAGCCTGAACGCAGGCCGCTTCGCGCTCAACGCGGCAAGCGGCACGAGCGCGACCGAAAACACCGCGAGCGGCGGCGCGCCGCGGTTCATCGCGACAATGCCGAGCACGCCCGCGATGGCGCCGATGAATGCGCCGATGATCTGATCGCGAGCAATATCGACCGCCTGCGAGAGGCTCGGTTGCGTCACGATGACGAGCGTCGTGATAAGTGCCCAGTAACCTTCGGGCAGTGCGGCCAGTCGTGCGGCGGCATAGCTGATCGCGCAACTCATCAGTGTGCGAAGAAGGCGTCTTGCTTCGGGTGCGCCGAAGAAGGCGCGCACCTGAACTCGAGTACGAGTGATCGAAGTCATGCGGTCTCGGTCGTTGACGAAACGGGACAAGCGAAGGAGACGCGAAGCATGCGCGCCCGTGCTGCATTATGCCAATGTGCACGGTGCGAAAAAATGAAGCTGTTCAGGAAGGGAAAGACAAGGCGGCACATATGCCCGATGTTTCCGGGGCACATGTGCCGCCTTCGTGTCGCGACGTAAGCATCGGCACGGCTTCCACCAGCGTCGCTATATGAGCCTGAGTGGCCGGTGCTGGCATGGCGACCTTATCGGGCCGGCCCGGCGTTGAGCGGGAGTTTCGACGCGCGGGCACTGTCGGCTGTCATCTTTGCACCGCCGGGCTTGTAGCCGTTCGACATCAGCAGGAAGGCCATGATGTCGGCATAGTCCTGGTCCTTCATCTTGCCTGGACGGTCCGCGGGCATGTTGGTGGCCATGTAGGTGAAGATGCCGCCCACGGTGAGATGCGAATTCGACGGCGGTGCGAACGACGGACCTTGCAACGCGGGCGCTGTGATGCCTTGCAACTGTGCCCCATGGCACTTCGCGCACGAGCTCGAATAAAGCGCCTTGCCGTGCGTCGTTTGCGCTTGTTCGAACGTCGGCGGCTCGACGGTTCCCTCATTCGCGACCTTGATGAAGCGGCCGGCGCGCGCGCCATTCATGTCGGCGAGCATGATGCCGGAGTGCTTCGACGGTGCTGCAGAAGACGATGCAGTTTGCACGGGCAACGCCCACTGTTTCGTGAGCGCCTGAAGGCGGCCATCGTCGATCATCGATTTGAGCGCATCGTCGATGCGCGGACGCAACGCAGCGCTCCTGTCGCCGAATGCGAATGCCAGATGCCAGTCCGCGTAGGGCGAATTCGCGGCTGCGACGGTGAAGCTCTGTTGCGGATGCGCAATGCGATAAGCCACGACAGCGGGATACCACACGATCGCACGATAAGCGCGTCCGTTCGCGACTGCATCGACGGTCGATGCCGACGTGTTCTCCAGATCGAGCGTCACGTCGCGCTGCTGCACGGCGATCAGTTGTGCGGGGCTTGCATAGGTCGCGGCGACCGTGCGCTTTGCGGCATCGTTCAGAAGCACGTCAGGCGCTTCGATGCTGACGTAGCCCGCACGCAGATAGCCGCGCGAGAATTGCATCTTGCCACCCGATGCATCGGCGACGGTGGAACGGGGAAAGCCAGCGATCACATCGCAATCGCGCGCGAGCGTCTTGTCGAGTTCGTGAAGCGACACGCCGTCGTCGTCGCCTTCGCCGATACCGTGCGATACGAACGTTGCTGCGATGTTGGCGCGGGCGAAGACCGCTTGCGCGACGCTGCGGTCCAGCGCGGCCGAAGGACTGCCGGGAAACGTGCAGATCTTCACGGCCGCGTCGGAAGCCGATGGTGCGAGCGCGATGCATGCGGCCAGCATGCCTGCTGCGCGAATGGAGTTGAGCGAATGATTCATGTCGAAGCGTCCGGTGATGTCGGTGAGCACCGCAAGCGCGCGGCGATGCGCGCTCGCGGTTCGATCAGCATGGGTCAGGCGCGATTGAGCGCGAACACATAGAGCGTGCCGCCGCGCGGCACCTTGTCCGCGGCCTTCGCCATCGGTCCGCCCCAGATCGGATTGGCGCCACCGTATCCCGCGAGAATGGCAACGTATTCCTTGCCGTCGATCTCGTACACCGAAGGCTGGGCGATGATGCCGCTCGCGAGTTTGGGGCTTTGCCACAAGACCTTGCCGGTCTTTTCATCGAACGCGTAGAGATGGCCGTCGAGCGAGCCGCTGAATGCGAGGCCGCCCGCCGTCGTCGCGACGCCGCCGTTCCAAGGCAGCTTGGTCCAGTGGCTCCAGATCTTCTTGCCGGTGTCGACATCGATCGCCTGCAGTTCGCCGTAGCCCTTGCTGTTCGGTTCCGGCTTGATCTCGAAGCCTTCGCCGAGATAGGGCAGGCCTTCCATGTAGTTCACCGATTTGCCGGACAGGGACATGCACGCATGCAGCGCCGGCACGAAGGCTATATGTTTCTGCGGATCGTATGAAACGGACCACCAGTTCTTGCCTCCGAGGAAGCTCGGACACGTTTCGATGGTCGTGCCGGTCTTCGGATACTTGGCGGGATCCTGAATCGGCTTGCCATCGTCCGTATAGCCTGTGACCGATGTCGCGGTGACGAAGGGCCGCGCATAGATTAGCTTGCCGTTGCTGCGATCGATCGCATGGAAAAAGCCATTGCGGTCTGCGTGAATGATCGCGTCGTAGTCCTTGCCCTGATACTTGATGTTCGCGAGTACCGGCGTATTGACGCCGTCATAGTCCCACGTGTCATTCGTCGTGTATTGATAGTGCCACTTGAGGTCGCCCGTCTTCGGATCGAGCGCGAGCAACGAGTCGGAATAGAGGTTGTCGCCAGGACGAAGATCGGCGAGCCACGGTCCCGGATTTCCGACGCCCCAATAAAGCGTCTTGCTCGCCGCATCATAGGTGCCGGTGAGCCACGCGGGGGCGCCGCCATGCTCCTGCATGCCATCGGGCCATGTGTTGCCGCCGGGCTCCTTCGCGCCGGGCACCGTATAGCGTTTCCACAGCATCTTGCCGTCGTTGGGATCGAGTGCTGCGATGAAGCCGCGCGCGCCATACTCGCCGCCCGAGCTGCCGACGACGAGCGCGCCATCGAGTGCGAGCGGTGCGAGCGAGAACGCATATCCGACGCCCGGATCGAACATCGCCTTCTTCCACACGAGCGAGCCCGTTTGCGCATCGAGCGCGGCCACTTCGCCGTTCAACATCGCGACATAAACGTTCTTGCCGTATAACGCGACTCCGCGATTGACCACATCGCAACATGCGGTCTTGAACGATTTCGCATCGAGATTCGGCTCGTATTTCCAGAGTTGTTTGCCCGTTGCGGCATCGAATGCATAGACGTTGTCCTTGGGCGTCGTCACGAAGAGAAAGCGACCGTTGACGATGGGCGTGGCCTCGAAGCCTTGCTGCAAGTCCTTTGGAAACTTGTAGCTCCACACCTGCTTCAGGTTCTTCACGTTGCTCGTATCGATCTGCTTGAGCGGCGAATGCCCATGACCGTTATACGTGCGGTAATACGTGAGCCAGCCGGGGTCGTCTTGCGCGTTCGCGAGGCGTTCATAGCTGACGTCCGGGTACTGCGCCGGTGTGCCTTCCGCCGCGATGGCAAGATGCTGCGCCACGCTGAACGCAGCGACGGCACCTGCTGCAAGGGCCGCGACGCGCAGGGCCGGACTGAAGCGAATGTTCATCGTTGTCTCCTGGATATTGTCGATGCAACGTCTTATTGAAACTCGATAGCGATGCGAAGCAGTTGCGACGTCATCAAGGCAAGTCATGTGCCATCGACGACCGATACGCGCAATCGCCTTGCTGTACGCGGTTGTCGCGTCCAAAGCGCTCAATGCGGGCGCATTGAGGCGTTATTGAAGAGGTGTTGCATCGTGGAGCAGTGGGACGTTTGACGTGTTGCCCGATGTGACAACGCGAGCTCAGGCGAGCCAACCTAGTCGACGTGCTGCATCGACGAAGCGATAGACATCCGCGGCGAGACCTGCGATGCCGAAGCGCGTCTCCAGTTCGCCGATGATCTCGTCGAGCGCGCGCGTGCCATCGCAGCGTGCGAGTATCTCGCCCGCGCTGCGGTTCAGTTCGACGCTGCCGTGCCGATGAACGATCTCGCACGTTTGCATGTCCGCATGCCAATGCAGCTTGAATGACGCACGCAGGCGCGGGCGCGTGCATGCGTCCGCATGCGCGGTCGTAGAGTTCATGTGGGACGGAAAGGGAAGGGTGCAGGCCCGGGGCAGATTCGCCCCAGGCTTGCCGTCATCGAAGGATCAACGTGTAGCGATGTACATCGTGATCTCGAAGCCGAAGCGCAGGTCGGTGAAGGCGGGTGTCGTCCATTGCATGTTCATCTCCTTGATGATGTTCGAGTTGGATCGCGAGCCGTTTCGCGACCGGTCCTCGAAATGCAAGGTCCATGCCTTCGATCATCGACAGTGCATGTGCACGCTCTTTGCCTTTCAATTCGATTTCGATGACGCGCAATGGATGTGACGATGTTGTTCCGCATCGCAACAAGGGTGTACCGAAGTGAAACACTGCACTGAACAACTCATTGCTCCACCTGTGAACAAGCGGGCATCTTTCGATAGATGGTGTTGCGCGATATGCCCAAGGCGCGCGCGGCGGCGGAGACATTGCCACGATGTTGCGCGAGCGCCGCCGCGATCACGGATGCCGTGACTTCCTGCAGGCGTCCCGAAGCGAGCGCCGATGCAGCGCATGCTTCGGACACGCGATGCACGTTGGCGCGAGGTTCATCGAAGAAGTCTTCCGGTAGATGTTGCCGGCGAATGCAGCCGTCGTCGTCGACCATCGCTGCAGCAGTGCGTAGCAAGTTGCACAGTTGCCTGAAGTTGCCGGGCCACGCATAGCGCTCGAAGAGCGCCATTACGTCATCGTCGATGGACAGGCGCATGCCGCTCCCATCATCGGCGCTTACGGCGTGGAGCATCTTCGTGATCACGGCTGCGAGATCGGTGCGTTCGCGCAATGGCGGTAGTTTGACGACGAGCCCGTTCAGACGGTAGTACAAGTCCTCACGGAAGCGACTCTGCTCGATCATCTCGCGCAGGTTACGGTGCGTCGCGCAGATGATGGCGACATCGACAGGAATCGACTTGCTGGAGCCGAGCGGATCGACGACGCGCTCTTGCAGCACGCGCAAGAGGCGCACTTGCAGCGGGTAGGGCATGTCGCCGATTTCATCGAGAAAGAGCGTGCCGCCATTGGCCTGTAGCAGCTTGCCCGCCGCGCCCTTGCGCCGTGCGCCCGTGAACGCGCCTTCCTCATAACCGAAGAGTTCCGATTCGATCAGGTTCTCCGGGATCGATGCGCAGTTCACCGCGACGAACGGCCCCGCGCGACGCGGCGAATCGCTGTGAATGGCTTGTGCGAGCAGTTCCTTGCCGGTGCCGGTTTCGCCGGTGATGAGTATCGGTATGTCCTTGCCGATGACCTTGCGTACCTTGCCGATGACCGCGGCCACTTTCGGGTCGCCCGTGTCGAGCGATGCGAGCTTCGACGATGAATCGATCGCAGCCGATGCGCGCGGCGCGGATCTCATCGGCACGGACGTGGACGGAGTTTCGACGAAAGGCGCGCGGTTGAGGCGCACGCGGGCGCATACCACTGCGCCATTGTTGAGATCGAGCGACATGTGCGGCGCGCGGCTCGCTTGCGAACGATCGATCAGTTGCGCGCTGGTCAGTCCGAAGAGCGACGACAGCGTATGTGCGCGCAGCGCCGAGAGCGGCAAGCCGAACTGAAACTGCGCGCTGCGATTGGCGGAGAGAAAACGTCCATCGCAGGTGAAGGCCATGATCCCTTCCATCAGCGTGCCGAGAAACTCGGGGCGGCAGTGAAATGCGATCTGCAACATCCCCTGAAAAGTGCTGGAAAACAGGTGGTTTTCGATCATCTGGACGGACATGCGCGCGAGGGCCATCGTGTGTCGATGGTAGCTGCGATGATCGCCGGTGACGTCGAGCACGCCGATCAGATCGCCGTACGGATCGAGAATCGGCACGCTGGAGCAGGTCAGAAAACGATTGGCCGCAAGATAGTGTTGATCGCCGTGCACGACCGTCGGCGAGCGTTCTGCGATGGCCGTGCCGATGGCGTTGGTCCCTTGCCGTTCCTCGGCCCAGTTCGCCCCCGCCCTGAGCGCGACCTTTTCTGCGCGTGCGAGGAAGTCGTCATCGCCTGTGGAGTGGAGGATGAGCCCTTGTGCGTCGGTCAGTACGATCATGCTTTGCGTGTTGACGATCTGTTCACGCAGCGTTTCCATCACCGGCGTCGCGTGCGCGCATAGCACGCGGTTCTGCTCGAGCTTGAGGAGCAACTCGCCTTCGGTAAGCACGTCGTAGTCGGGTCGTGTCGAGGCGTTCAGACCGAATGTCTCGGAGCGTTCGTGCGCCTTGCGTATCGCGGGAATCAGCCAGGCGCTCTGTCGTTCATCGTGGGTAGCCGCGATCTCGTGGATGTTGTCTTGCATCGTCTCCTCCGTTGTGCAAGTGCCGGTCATGTCGCCGGATATTTGAGCGGGGAGAAAAGCAAGTCCTGCGCCAATGAGCGCCGTCGACGGCTGTTGTTGGCTAATCGAAAGGATGCGGGATGTCATCGTGACGCCGACAGCTCCGCGGACGTTGTGTTGGGCTGCGTATGACTCGACGCGCTGACGGAGCACGTGTGTCTGCACCCTGCGAGCGCGCCGCGCAAGGCGCTGCGGGCATTCGAGCGTTGCGCCCGCGCGTTGGCATATCCAATGCAAAAGACCAGGCGAGCGCCGACACACGCTCGATTCGACTCAAACGAACGCTTGCTCATGCACCGTAAGGAGAAACACCATGACGAACCTGAAGCTCGACGATCTGCAACATAGTCAGGAGCTTTCCGCTTCCGAGATGAAGCGCATCATCGGCGGAGACAAAAAGGAGCCAGCCGGCAGACCCATCCATATCGACGCTCAGAGCGGCGTGCTGACGTTCAAGGACGGCTCGAAGTGGACGATGGATCTTGACGGCAAGTTGCATCCGCTGTGATTCGCGCGCATCGATGCTGCGTGCAGGAAGGCCGGACGAGCCTCGCGGCGCGGCCGGCCTTTTGCCTTTTGCCTTTTGCCTTTTGCATTCAGAGTTTCCGAAGGCTTTTTGAGTTACGCGTTTTGCATGCGAAATCAAAGGCCGGTTCGACCCGCCGTCGGCACGAGGCGCAGGCCGAGCATCGCGATGACGCTCGCTGCGAAACGGTCGATCCGCTTCCTCGCCCGCAGATACATCTCGCGCGGACGCTTGCTTGAGAAGCCAAGCGCGACGATGGTGTACCAGCCCGTCTCGATCACGAAGACCATAGGCGGCAATACGAAGTAGCACCACAGCGGAGGATGCTGCGGCAAGAGCGCCGCGAAAATGCTGCCGTACCAGATGGCTGTCTTGGGATTGCTCAGTTGCGTCGAGAGGCCAAGCCAAAAGGACTTTCGAGCGCGCCCGGTGAGCCGGGACGCGCCGTCCGTTGCCGGCATCTCCATCGGCTGCGCGGCGCCCCGCCAAATCTTCGACGCCACATAAATCAGATACAGGCCACCGGCGACCTTCAGCGCGAGATAGAGCCACTCGACGGCAACGAGCAGCGTGTACAGTCCCGCGAGGGCGACGCCGCCGAAGAAGATGCCGCCCACGCCCATGCCGAGCGCGGTCGCGAGGCCATCGGCGCGTGATATGCCGATGGCATTGCGCGCCACGATTACGAAGCTCGGGCCCGGAATCATCGCGCCCAGCAACAGTGAAAAGAGAATCGCGAGTACGGCGGTCGAAGCGGTCATCGGAATAACTCCTTCGGATGTGCAGTTTGAATGCGGCATGCAAAACGCCGGATTGCATTCACGACGCATGATACGTCCGACTTCACGTGCATCGCGTCAGGCGCCGCTGCCGGCGACGCTGTCTTCGTGGATGGCGCGATTGCGCCCGCTGCGTTTGGCGAGATAGAGCGCGGCGTCGGCATTGTTCAGCAACTTGAGCGCGTCGTCGTTATGGCGTGGCGAGGCCGTGGCAATGCCGATGCTGATCGTCAGCACGCTCCTTGGCGCCGCGCTGTGAGGAATGGCGAGTTGTTCCACGTTCTCGCGCAGACGCTCGGCAAATGTGAGCGCGCCGCTCGCCGCGGCGCCCGGCAAAACCACGACGAATTCTTCGCCGCCATAGCGCGCGACGATGTCGCCGGGGCGCTTCGCGGCATTTTGTATGCAGTCGGCCACGGCGATGAGCGCGTCGTCGCCCATCGCGTGACCGTAGGTGTCGTTATAGAGCTTGAAGTGGTCCACGTCGATGAATAGCGCGGACAGGGGCTGATCGACGCGGCGCGCTCGCCGCCATTCTTCGTCGAGCTGCCGGTCCAGCGCGCGGCGGTTGCATAGTCCGGTGAGCGCATCGGTACCCGCGAGCCGTTGCAGCTTCTCTTGCGCAATTGCTCGCGAGCGCAGTGAAATTGCGAGCAGCCATGAGATGACGATGAAGCCGCCTCCGAACGCCATCGTCAATCCGCCGATGACGAGGCTGCGTTCGCGCCACGCCGCGAGGACGTCATCCTCGGCGGGCGCGACCGCCGCGATCAATCGGGTGCCGGGTACGTGCTGGAATGTATAGAGCCGCCTGACGCCATCGAGCGGAGACCGTGAGATGTATGAGCCTGAAGCCGCGTCGCGCATCGCGGCGAAGGTCGGTGACTTCGCGACGTAGCCGTCGCTATCGCCTGGCAGCGCAGGCTTGCGCGCGATCATCACGCCATCCTGCTGCACGATGAACACCGCGCCCGAAGTGCCGAGCTTCACGCGCGACAGCAGGTCCTTGAAGTAGGAGACGTTCAAGGCGATCACGGCGACGCCCGCAAACGAGCCATCCGATGCATCGATGCGCCGGCTCAATGCGAGCGAAGCCGCGCCCTTGCGCAATCGCGACGCATAGGGTCCGGAAATGTAGAGACCGGCGTCGGGGTGCTCGGCGTGGACCTTGAAGTAGTCGCGATCGTTGAAGAGCAAGTCCGCATGATCGGAAGGATCGCGTTCCATGACGATGCGTCCCTCGCGATTCATCACGAATGCGCCGCCGACGGAGTTCATGCCGGTGGCGCCATCGAATAGAACAAGCTTGCGCAGATCAGGCGGAAGCCCCATTACGGCAGGGTTTCTAACGCCATTGACGATGGTGCGCAGCGACAGGTCGCTCGATTCGATATTGCGCGCGATATCGGCGCTCAAGGTGGCGACGAGGTTGGCCGCAGCCTGATGCGCGTTTTGCAGCGCTTGCGCGCGTCCCTGCCACAGCGCGGCAAACGACAACACGGCCATACAAATGGCGATGGCGGTGCCGATAAGACCAGCGAGCGCCGGAAAGTGCGAAAACACTTCGGCGAAGCGGATTGCGGCGGTGCTGTTGCGTCGCATCAACCGGCGACTGACCATGCGTCCGGTCTTACGAACGGCTTTTAATCTGGCGGGCATTCAGGTTCTCCGCGCGGCGCGATTTCCGCACATCCGGGCACGACATGATGTGCGGCGCGACTGCGCTATGCGTCGAAAAACTCCGTATCTTATGGATTGGTTTGCATCTTATGCGCTATGTGGTGAACAGCGCCGCGCGTATTTGCACCCCGATTGTAGTCGCTCAGGCTCAATCCTTTCTTCACGGCCATGCTCGAATCACCCGCCGCGCCCGCCCATGCGCTTGCGAATCTCCGAGTCGAGAATGAGCCGCCCGCGCAGCTTGCCCTTCATGCGCTTCACATAGCGCGGCGCCTCGGTCATGTGAATCACCATCAGTTCTCGAACCTTGTCCGCGTCCCGCGCGCGCGCCGCTTCGGTGATCGCCTTGTGAATCTTCACGTTCGCGCGGCCGAAGCGTTCATGTTCGGCTTGCGGCGTGTCGTTCCTGAACTCGATGAGTTGCCGGATCATTTCGTTGATCAACTCGCAGGTGAAGCGCAAAAACGGATTGGGATTCGCAGCGGCCAGAATATCGTGGAAGTTCACGTCTTCCTGTCGTTGCCGGACGATGTCGCGATTCGCGTGCGCCGAGGCCGGCTCGTCGCAACAAGCGATGTTCGCTTCCAGCGCGTTGAAGTCATCGTCGGTGAGATGCGGCACTGCGCCCGCAGCGAGCTCCGGTTCGAGCAACTGACGCACCGTATAGATATCGTCGATGGTCACGTCCTTGAAGAACAGATAGTTCTGCAAGAGTTGCAAGGTGCGATCGAGCGGTACCTCGACGATCGTGCCGCCACCCGAAGGTCCCGTCGTCACTTTGATCAGCCCTTGCACTTCCAGCGATTTGAGCGCCTCGCGCGTCGTGCTCTTGCTGACGGAAAAGAGCTGCTGCAATTCCACTTCACGCGGCAGCTTGTCGCCGGGCTTCAGGTTCTTTTCCGTGATCAGCCGCTTGATTTCTTCGGCGACGAGATCCGCGCGCTTGGGCTGTTTGATCGGCTGCTGCGCGATTTCGATTTCCGCCCCGGTGCGTTTTGCACGCTCCATCACCATGTCGATGCTCCCTGTCTTTGTCTGCTTTATACGCGTGCGTGTCGCGAATTCGCAGACTGGAATATTGCCTTATTGACACCCGAATTTATTGTTCCTAGCATCGGGTTCATTCTATTTATCATGATAAATAGAATGAAGCGAGCCGAGGTTTGAACCTACCACGAAAAAAAAGCGGGGCGGCTGCGCGGGTCATCTTCTCAAGGAGCGTCAATTTTGAATCGCCGAAACATGTTGAAGCTGGCCGCGCTGTCGGCCATTCCAGGATCGTTCGAAGCGCTCGTCGCAAGAAGCGCCTTTGCGCAGGGCTCGCCGATCCAGTTCGCATGCCCTGTGCCGATGTCCGGTCCGTTCGCGGCCAATGGCAAGTACGCCGATCTCGGCATGAAGCTGGCTATCGAACAATACGGCAAGGTGCTGGGTCAACCGCTCGCCTATGCGACGCTCGACACCGAGGGAAAACCCGCAACGGCCGTGCGCCGCGTGCAGGAAATCGCGCAGCAGAAGAACGCACGTTATTTCGCGGGCGGCATTCTTTCGTCGGAAGCACTCGCGATGGGCAAGGAAGCGGAGAAGGCCGGCGGCATCTTCATCACGACTGCGGGCGCCGACGAACTCACCGGCAAGGATTGCAACAGCGCGACGTTTCGCTGGTCAGTGCCCACTTTCGGCGCGATCGAGCAAACGGTGCGGCCGCTCATTCAGTCGATGCCCAATGCAAAGCGCTGGTACACGATCACGCCGCAATACGTGTTCGGAGACGGGCTTTTATCGGCGGCGAAGAACATCTTCAAAGAGAAGGGTATCGAGCATGTGGGCAACAGCTATCACTCGCTCAATGAAAAAGAGTTCAGCGGTTATTTGACGAATGCTGTCGCGGCGAAGCCCGATGTTCTTCTTATCCTCAACTTCGGCTCGCAATCATCGGACACGTTGCGTCAGGCCGTGAGCTTTGGCATGAAGAACAACTGCACGATCCTGATGGCATGGGCGTCGGGGCTGGAGCAATTCGAAGCACTCGGACCGGAAATCTGCGAGGGCGTCTATTTCGGCGCGCAATACTGGCATGCGGTCGATACGCCGCTCAATCAGGACCTCGTCAAGCGCGTGAATGCGGCTTATAAGTCGAACCCTAACTATAGCCTCGCGGGTTCGTACATCTGCACGAAGATTTTGCTCGACGGCATCGTAAAAGCGGGCACCGCCGACCCGAAAAAAGTCGTCGCTGCGCTGCAAGGCATGAAGTACGCGGGCCTGACCGGGCCGGAGGAAATTCGCGCGGGCGATCATCAGGTGTTGAAGAACTACTATCTTCTCAAAGGCAAGCCCAAGAGCAAGATGAAGGATAAAGACGATTACGCCGACATCGTGAGTTCGGGCCAGTCGTTCCTGCCGCTCGACAAGACGCAATGCAAGCTTGCGTGATCGCCTGATCTTGTGACGCGCGTTGTTTTCATGCGAATGCGGGCGAGTTCTGCATTCGCGTTGCCACTCTTCTGATGCAAGGCCATGAACGTTTATCTGTTGCAGGTCGTGAACGGCATCGGCGTGGGCATGCTGTATTTTCTGCTCGCGGTCGGGTTGTCGATCGTGTTCGGGTTGCTGCGCTTCGTGAACTTCGCGCACGGCGCTTTCTATCTGCTGGGCGCGTACTTCTGTTATCAGGCGATGCAGTGGTCGATGAACTTCTGGAGTGCGCTCGTCGTCGTGCCCATCGTCGTCGCCGTGATCGCATGGATCGTCGAGAAAGTCGTGCTGCGCCACGTCTATGCACAGCAACACGAGTTCCATATTCTCGCGACAGTCGGCCTTGCGCTCGTGATTCAGGAGTGCGCGATCATCGCGTGGGGACCGCTCGGCGATAACGTCCCGGTGCCGGACGTTCTCAACGGCGTTGTGATGTGGGGCAGCTTCATCTACCCGAAGTATCGCCTCTTCGTCATCGCGTTCACGGCGGTGCTGGCGGGCATTCTATGGTGGGTGCTCGAAGGCACGCGGCTGGGCAGCGCTGTGCGAGCGGGCAGCGAATCGAGCGAGATGGTATCGCTGCTCGGCATCAACGTGACGCGCATCTTCAGTCTTGTATTCGCGCTCGGTGCGGGAACAGCGGCACTCGCGGGCGTGCTTGCCGCGCCGATACGCGGCGTCGATCCGTTCATGGGGATCGAAGCACTCGGCGTCGCATTCGTCGTCGTGGTCGTGGGCGGCATGGGCAATTTTCTGGGTGCGCTCGTCGGCGGACTGCTCGTCGGCATCGTGCAGAGCGTGATGAGTACGCTGTGGCCGGAAGGCGCGCGCCTCATGATCTATGTGGCGATGGCCGCGGTGCTGCTGCTGCGTCCGAACGGATTACTCGGGAGGACCGCGTGAATTCCAAACTGGATTCGAAGACACTGGACATGAGCGCGCCACCGCGATCCCTCAGGCAGTCGCTTCATCGCTATCGCTTTCTGTTGCTCGCGGCCATCGTCGTCTGCGTTCTTCCGCTGACGATCCGCTCCGGATCGCTCGCAACCGAAGTGCTCGTCTATGCGCTCGCCGCGCTCGGCTGTAATCTGCTGCTCGGGCATACGGGCCTGCTGTCGTTCGGACAAGGCATATTCTTCGGTCTAGGAAGCTATGCCGCGGGTCTGATCCTCACGAAGTCGGGGCTGCAGATTCCTGCGGCATTGCTCGGCGCCATCATCGCGGGTGCGCTCGCCGCGGCTCTCGTCGGATGGTTCTCCATTCGTCAGCGCGGCGCGTACTTCGTGATGCTCACGCTCGCATTCGGGCAGATGTTCTACTTCCTTGCCTATACGACACCCGATCTCACCGGCGGCGACAACGGCTTGCTCGATATTCCGCGGCCCGCGTTGTCATTCTTCGGGCAGCCACTCGTTTCGCTCGTGTCGCCGTGGCAGTACTACGCGTTCGTCGCCGTATTGTTCTTGATCGCATTCTGGTTCATGTTGCGCGTGTCGCATTCGGTCTTCGGCCGCACGCTGCTCGCAATCCGGGATAACGAGGCGCGCGCCGCTGCCGTAGGTTATGACGTAAAGCGTTTCAAGCTGGCCGCGTTCGTCGTATCGGGTGCGGTCACTGGCCTGGCCGGGGCATTGCACGCGATGATGACGGGCATCGCGCCGTTATCGAACATCGACTACCACACGAGCGAGATGATTCTCGTGATGACCGTTATCGGCGGTACGGGCAATCTCTTTTCTTCCGTACTGGGCGCAGCGTTCTATGTGCTATTCGCCGACTGGCTTTCAACGCTATGGCCGCGCTGGCTGCTGTTGCTCGGGCTCGTGCTGATCGCGGTAAGTCTCTTCATGCAGCGCGGTTTGTGGGGTCTGGGTGAACGCATCTGGCGCGCGATGAAGCGCGATCGAGGAGAGCCGGCATGAGCGCGTCGATACTGGAAGCAAAGGGCGTCGTGAAGCGCTATGGCAAGTTCGCCGCGCTAACCGATGTCAATCTGCGCATCGCAAGGAACACGGTGCATTCCGTGATCGGACCGAACGGTGCGGGCAAGACCACACTGTTTCATGTGTTGACCGGGACCGTGCCGATCACCGCGGGCAATATCGTGTTCGATGGTCACGACGTGACACAGGAACCCGATCATCGTCGCGTGAAGCGTGGCATCGCACGATCGTTTCAGGTGACGAGCCTCTTCACGAATCTGTCGGTGCGTGAGAATCTGCGGCTCGCCGCGCAGGGCGTGGACTCGAAGCGCGCACTCAACGCATGGACGCCGCCGCGCGGCGCGCTGGAACATCGCGATACGGTCGATGGCATTCTCGAACGTCTCGCGCTGCAACGCCTGGCGTCGACGCAGGCGAGCGCGTTATCGCATGGCCAGCAGCGGCGTCTCGAAGTGGGCATGGCGCTCGCCGCCCGGCCCAAGGCGATCTTTCTCGACGAGCCGACCTCGGGTATGGGCATCGACGATCTCGACGACATGAAGCATCTGATCCGCAGTCTGCGCGATGACTACACGGTCGTGCTGATCGAGCACAACATGGATATCGTGATGGACATCTCCGACATCATCACGGTGATGCAGCAAGGCCGCGTGCTTGTCGAAGGCAAGCCCGCCGATATCCGCGGGGACGAACGTGTGCGCAGCGCCTATCTCGGCAACATGATCACCGGAGGACGCGCATGATGCTCGATGTCGATAACATTCACGGCTATTACGGCAAGAGCCATATTCTTCAAGGCGTCTCGCTCACGATGGGCGAAGGCGAAACCGTCACGCTGCTCGGCCGTAACGGCGCGGGAAAATCGACCACGCTGAAAAGCATCGCCGGCGTCGTGGCGCCGCAGCGCGGCAGCGTGAAGTTCAAGGGCGTCGAGCTCGCGAAGATGCCGCCGCACAAGATCGCTGCGCGCGGCGTGTGCTTCGTGCCGGAACATCGCGGTATCTTCAAGCTCTTGTCCGTCGAAGAGAATCTGCGGCTCGGCGCGCGCAAAGATTCTCCATGGCAACTCGCGGATATCTATCGCATCTTTCCGCGTCTCAAGGAGCGCCGGACGAACGGCGGTGGCCAACTCTCGGGCGGCGAGCAGCAGATGCTCGCGATTGGCCGCGCATTGATGAATCATCCGCGCTTGCTGATGCTCGATGAACCGGTGGAAGGACTCGCGCCTGTGATCGTCGAGGAAATCGTCGCGCAACTGAAGCTGATTCGCCAAGCGGGCGTGACGATCCTGCTCGTCGAACAGAATCTGGAAGTCTGCACGCAACTCGCCGACCGCCATTACATCATTGAGCAAGGGCGCATCGTGTACGAAGGAACGAACGATGCGTTCATCGCCGATGATTCGATCAAGGATCGCTATCTCGGCGTGGGCGTCGTCTGAACCTCATATCTGCATCACTCAGCTCAGGAACCTCGAATGCAAGCTCATGATATGCCGGCGCAGGCCGCTCTGCGCATCGACGGTGCGCGTCTCTGGAATAGTCTGATGGAACTCGCGCGCATCGGCGCGACGGAGAAGGGCGGCGTGTGCCGTCTCGCATTGACGCAACTCGACAAGCAAGGCCGCGATCTTTTTATCGCGTGGGCAAAGGAAATCGGCTGCACCGTGCGCGTGGATGCGATCGGCAACATCTTCGCGCGCCGTGCGGGCACGCGTGACGATCTTCCGCCTGTGATGACGGGCAGCCATATCGATACGCAACCGACGGGCGGCAAGTTCGATGGCAACTATGGCGTGCTGGCGGGCCTCGAAGTGTTGCGCACGCTGAATGACAATAACGTGCGTACGGTTGCGCCGCTCGAAGTTGCCGTCTGGACTAACGAGGAAGGCTCGCGCTTCGTGCCGGTGATGATGGGTTCCGGTGTATTCGCGGGCGCGTTCACGCTGGATCATGCACTCGCGCAGAAGGATCGCGACGGCGTGTCCGTGCGGGACGCGCTGGCATCGATAGGTTATGCGGGAGATCGCGTCGAGGCGCATGACGTGGGTGCGTATTTCGAAGCGCACATCGAGCAGGGTCCGGTGCTGGAGGCGAAGGACAAGGTGATCGGCGTCGTGCAAGGCGCGCTCGGTCAACGCTGGTACGACGTGACGATCGAAGGCATGGAAGCGCACGCGGGTCCGACGCCGATGGAACTGCGCCGCGACGCCTTGCTCGTCGCGGCAGATCTCATTCGCGCCGTCAATCGCATCGCAATCGATCATGCGCCGCATGGACGCGGAACGGTCGGCTGGGTCGACGTGCATCCGAACTCGCGCAATGTCATTCCGGGGCGCGTCAAGCTGACCGTTGATCTGCGCGCGCCAGACGACGCGACGCTTCTCGCAATGGACCGTGCAATGCGCGACGCATGCGAGCAAGCGGATCTGCCGGTCAAGGTAGACGAAGTTGTCTACTTCGCGCCGCAACCGTTCGACGCATCGCTGGTTGCGTCGGTGCGCGAGAGCGCCGATGCGCTCGGCTTCACGTCGATGGATGTCGTGAGCGGCGCGGGTCATGACGCCGTCTATCTCGCACGCGTGGCGCCGGCAGCGATGATCTTCGTGCCGTGCAAGGACGGCATCAGCCACAACGAGATCGAGGATGCGCGCGCCGATCATCTCGAAGCAGGCTGCAATGTGCTTCTGCAAGCGATGCTGCGCGCAGCCAACGCGTCCGAAGGAGACGCAGCATGAAGATACTCATCGCCCGCATGAACCACGAGACCAACACGTTCTCGCCCGTTGCGACGCCGCTCGAAGCATTCGGGCGCGACGGTCCGTGTCATGGCGCCGAAGCGTATAACGAGAATGCCGGCATGCGTACGGCGATGTCCGCATTCATCGATGCTGCGAAGCGCGAACATGCGGACATCGTGACGCCGATATCCGCTTCGGCAAATCCGAGCGGTCGCGTCGCCGCCGCCGCTTATGACGCGATCTGCCAGTCGATCGTCGATGCAACAGAAGGCTGCGATGCCGTGATGCTCGACCTCCACGGCGCGATGGTCGCGGAGAATTCGCCCGATGGCGAAGGCGATTTGCTGGAACGCGTGCGACGCGCGCTGCCACATGCGCCTATTGCCGTATCCCTCGATCTGCATGCGAACGTCACGCAGAAGATGATCGACAACGCGGACGTGATCACGAGCTTCAAGACCTATCCTCACGTCGATATGTACGAGAGCGGTGAGCATGCGGCGCGACTGCTGCTCGATCTGATTCATGACAAGGCGAAGCCCGTGATCGCTTGGGCGCAGCCGCCGCTGCTAACGCATACGCTGAGGAGTTCGACAGCGGACGGTGCAATGAAACGTGCAGTCGATGCCGCGCGCGCAGCCGAAGCTGAAGATGGCGTGCTGGCCGTGTCGGTGCTATCCGGTTTCTCGCTGGCGGATATCGCCGCCCCTTGCATCAGCGTGGTCGTGGTGGCGGATGGCGAGCGCGCGAAGGCGCAGAGCGTGGCGGACCGCATCGCGCGGCAAATCTGGAACGAGCGTGACGCGTTCGTTTATCGCAGCGTGCCGCTCACGCAATCGATCAGCGAGGGCGCTGCGCTCGCACGCGAAACGGACAAGCCCGTGCTGCTGCTCGACCACGGCGACAACTGCATGTCGGGCGGAACGTGCGACACGACCGACGCATTCGAAGAAGCGTTGAAGCAAGGACTCGATGGCATCGTCGTCGGACCTTTATGCGATCCCGAAGCTGTCGCGCAACTCTTCGCAGCCGGCGAGGGCGCAACGGTCACGATCGGCGTCGGCAACAAGCTAGCGAGCGTGGCGTCGCGAGCAAAGCCGCCGCTCGAGGTTACCGGCATAGTGCGGGCGTTGACCGATGGCGAATACATCATCAGCGGACCGACGTATACGGGACAGCGTGCGTTCATGGGCCGCGCGGCCGTGATCGAGACCGCCGCGGCGCGCATCCTTGTAACGGAACGCACGCACGAGCCGTGGGACCTGGGCGTGTTCGAGAGTGTCGGCATCGATCCACGCGGCGCGCGCTTTCTGATTCTCAAGTCGCGCATGTATTGCCGCCCCGTCTTCGTGCCGATATCGGGTGGCCTCGTCGAATGCGATAGCCGCGGTGTCACGAGTTCGGACTATGGACTCTTCGCATTCGAGAACCTGAAGCGGCCCGTCTATCCGCTGGATTCGAACGTCGAATATTGATCGAACAGAAGAGCGGCGCGCCTTTCACTTCACGAGGCGCAGCCGCTTCGTAATGATCGTGCCTTCCTTGCGATCGATGAGCCACGCTGCATCGACATGGCCCATCAATATCGATGTTCTGCGCGTGATATCCGTGGGTTCTTCATCGGTGGGCGCGTTATGCTCGATGTCGTCCGTCAAGTAGGGTGGCGCGAGCGTGCAGATGAGCACGATCGCGAAGTCATCGCTGCCATGCGCGCGGTCGAAGTTCGGAAGCACGATGCTGCCTCTGACCGTGGTTCTCGCGCTGCCTTCCTGCTTCAGTTCAATGCTGTCGAAGGTCTGAACGAAACCCTTTTCCTTGGCTTCAGGCGCAACAACGAGCTTGCGGCCGCTTTGCCCCTTTACCGTTTCCTTCAGCAGGATGGCATCCGGATCGTGAGACGCCGCCAGGGAGACGTTCACCGTCAGCACCTTCTTCTTCGACAGATAGCGCACGCCGTATGAAACCGGAATGACGAACGTGAAGGTGCGATCTGTCTGCGCGCCGGGTTGGCTCGCGGCATGCTGCGCCTTGGTGAAAGGCCGCGAAAGAAACGCCCGTACGCGGCCGGTTATCGATGCAGGCTGTCCCGGTGCGGAATGACCTGCCAGCGCATCGCGGACGTGTTCCGGATCGTCGCCGGTAAAGTTCGGTGCAAGCGCGTCGGCCGACATGATGCCTCGCGCCTTGGCGCCGCTCGCGATGTCGGCAGCGCTCGCTGCACGGCCAGGCTGCGGCGCGGCCGCCAGAGCGGATACGGATACCCACGACAGCGCGCATGCGATGCACAGAGCAGAGCTACGTCCACGTTTCAATAAATACACCTGCCACTCCTGGCGCGTCAGGGCCGCTCATGATGGAAGTGGCTATCTTAAAACGAAGCGGACTGTTCGGCATTTTGCATGCGTGATAATGAATTCAATCCAACCGCACATATTCGTCGATCGCCGTGAGCGCGCCGTTCGCGAGCCTTGTCGCGGCGCGCAGAAGCGCTTCCCGGAGAACCGGATTGCGTGCCAGCGATGCGGGGAAAACATCGCTTGCGCCGACGAGCGCATCGACGAGGCCTGCCGGCGTGGTCGCATCCTCCGCCGCTTTCGTGAGACGTTCGGCCAGCGGATCGCTGATCGCGTAACGGGTGCCGTCGTCCGCTCGCCCGCGCAGAAACGTAAACCATGCCGCCACCGCAAGCGCGAGCCGTTCGAACGGCTGACCCGCGTCGAGCCTTACCTGAATGGTCGACAAAATTCGCGGCGGCATCTTCTGGCTACCGTCCATCGCAATCTGGCTGCAACGGTGTTTCAGCGCGGGATTCGCGTAGCGGTCGAGGAGCGCGTCGCGGTATGCGGCGAGATCGAACGATGCCGGTACCGCGAGCGTCGGCGCTATCTCGCGCGTCATCATCGCGTGGATCAGTGACTTCAGCGGCGGGTGGCCGACGGCGTCGCTGATCGTGTCGAAACCGGCGAGCATGGACAGATACGCGAGCGTCGAGTGTGTCGCGTTGAGCATGCGCAGTTTCGCGATCTCGAAGGGCGCGACGTCGTCGACAAGTTGCGCGCCTGCCGTTTCCCACGCAGGACGCCCGGCGGGGAAGCGATCTTCGATGACCCATTGCCTGAACGGCTCGCACGGCACGGGCACTTCATCGCCCACGCCCAGCGCCGCTTGGGCGGCTTCGCGATCCGCGTCGGTCGTGGCGGGGACGATGCGATCGACCATCGTCGACGGAAACGCGACGCGCGTCTCGATCCACGTCGCGAGCGCCGGGTCCAGCCTGCGTGCGAACGAACACACCGCCTGACGCAATGCATCGCCGTTGTGCGAGAGGTTGTCGCAGGAAAGCACGGTGAAGGGCGTGGCGTCCGCGTCGCGTCGCGCTCGCAACGCGGCGCAGAGTATGCCCGGCACGGTGGACGGCTCGTCCGGATGCGCGAGATCGTGCGCGACGCCCGCGTGCGCAAAGTCGGCATCGCCGGTTCGCGGATCGCGACAGTAGCCTTTTTCCGTAACCGTCAGCGAGACGATGCGGACCCGTTCGTCGGCGAAAAGCTCGACGAGACGTGCGCGATCGAAGGGCATCGCCAGCACTTCGCGCAATGCACGCACGACCGTCACGCGCACGCCGTCCGGCCCGCGTTCCACGACGCTGTAGAGGCCGCCCTGTGCCATCAACGCATCGCGCTTGGTGACGTCGCCCTGCAGCGTGACGCCGCAAATGCCCCAATCGCCCGGCTCGGCGAGCATCGCCTCTTCGGTATAGAGCGCTTCATGCGCGCGATGAAAGTTGCCGATGCCCAGATGCACGATGCCGATAGCTGGCTCGTGCCACTCGCGCGACAGGCAATGGCCTTCGAGTGCATTGAGCGATGTACGGGAGAGCATTGATTTCTCAGGCATTTTCGATGGCATTTTGAATTAGGAATGGGGAAAACCCGTTATTGACGTCGTAACATACTGGTATGGTAGTATCCGGCACATCGAATGCCCATTCAAGGAAATACCTATGAAGATCATCCGCGCCGACGTGATCGTGACTTGCCCCGGCCGCAACTTCGTCACGCTGAAGGTGGAAACGGACGAGGGCATCTACGGTATCGGCGATGCGACGCTCAATGGCCGCGAACTCGCTGTCGCGTCGTATCTGAAGGATCACGTATGTCCGCTGTTGATCGGGCGCGAAGCGGGCCGCATCGAAGACACCTGGCAGTTTCTCTACAAGGGCGCGTACTGGCGACGCGGCCCCGTCACGATGACCGCAATCGCCGCCGTCGACATGGCGCTCTGGGACATCCTCGGCAAGGCCGCGAACATGCCGCTCTACAAGCTGCTCGGCGGTGCGTCGCGCGACGGCGTGATGGTCTACGGACACGCAACCGGCCGCGACATCCCCGAAGCGCTCGACCGCTACGCGGAGCATATCGAAGAGGGCTACAGGGCGATTCGCATCCAGTGCGGCGTGCCGAACATGCGTTCGGTTTATGGCGTCGCGAAGGGCGACGGCATGTATGAGCCGGCGACGAAGGGTGCGGTCGAGGAGCAGAGCTGGTCCTCCGAAAAGTACCTGGATTTCGTGCCGAAACTCTTTGAAGCCGTGCGCGACAAGTTCGGTTTCGACACGCATCTGCTGCACGATGTGCATCACCGGCTTACGCCGATCGAAGCGGCGCGGTTCGGCAAATCGGTCGAGCCGTATCGCCTGTTCTGGATGGAGGATCCGACGCCCGCCGAGAATCAGGCCGGCTTCCGTCTGATCCGCGAGCACACCGTGACCCCGATTGCGGTGGGCGAGGTGTTCAACAGCATCTGGGACTGCAAGCAGCTGATCGAAGAGCAACTGATCGACTACATCCGCGCGACGCTCACGCATGCGGGCGGCATCACGCATCTGAAGCGCATCGCCGATTTCGCATCGCTGTATCAGGTCCGCACGGGCTGCCACGGTCCTTCGGATCTGTCGCCGGTCTGCATGGGCGCAGCGCTGCACTTCGACTTGTGGGTGCCCAACTTCGGCGTGCAGGAGTACATGGGCTTTCCGAAGGAAGCGCTCGATGTGTTCCCGCATGCATGGTCGTTCGATCGCGGGATGATGCACCCGGGCGAAGCGCCGGGGCACGGTGTAGACATCGACGAAAAGCTCGCCGCAAGGTATCCGTACGATCCGGCGTACTTGCCGGTGGCGCGCCTCGAAGACGGCACGCTCTGGAACTGGTAATCGCGTTTGGTTTAAGGCATTCAAAACACAAGATACCGGAGACAGACATGGCACACAGGGAAACCAGCGCGATGCTGCGCCGGGTGGCAGCGGCATCGACCATCGGCACGGCGGCGGAGTATTACGACTTCTTCGTGTACGGCACGGCAGCGGTGCTCGTGTTCGGCGCAAAATTCTTTCCGAGCCACGATCCGCTGATCGGCACGCTGGCCGCGTTCGCCACGTATGCGGTCGGGTTCGTCGCGCGGCCTGTGGGCGGTATCGTGTTCGGGCATTTCGGCGACAAGATCGGCCGCAAGAAAGCGCTGATTGTCACCATTCTGATCGTGGGTCTGGGCACGTTCGCCATCGGCTTGTTGCCGGATTACTCGCAGATCGGCATCTGGGCGCCGGCGGCGCTTGTGCTGATCCGCGTGCTGCAAGGCTTCGGCGTCGGCGGCGAGCAGGCCGGCGCGGTCTTGCTCACCGCCGAATATGCGCCGCCGCGCGAACGCGGCTTCTTCGCGAGCCTCGTCCAGCTCGGCGCGCCCGCGGGCTTTCTGATCCCATCGGGCATCTTCGCCGTTCTGACCGCGATGCTCACGCACGAACAACTGATGGACTGGGGCTGGCGTCTGCCATTTCTCGGCAGCATCGTGCTTGTCGTCGTCGGGCTTTATATTCGACTGCGCACCGAGGAATCGCCGGTGTTCGCGGCGATCCGCGAGACCAAGGCGGTCGAATCGCGGCCCGTCGTGGAAGTGGTGAAGCAGCACGGCGCGACGATCGTGAAGGGTGTCGGCGCGAAGCTGATCGAGGCTTGCACGTTCGCGATGTACACGATGATCGTGCTCGCCTACGGCCGCGCGCACGGCATCGCCGACTCGCTGCTTCTGCAGACGATCATCGTCGCGGTCGTGCTCGAACTGATTGCGATCCCGCTCGCGGGCGCACTGTCGGATCGCATCGGTCGGCGCGCGACATTCATCGCGGGCGCAGTGCTGCATGTGCTGCTCGTCATGCCGCTCTTTCACGCTATCGATAGCGGCAGCCGCCTCGCGATCCAGACCGTGATGATTCTCGCGATCACCGTCGGCCACAGCCTTTGTTATGCGCCGCAAGCATCGCTCTTTCCCGAGCTCTTTCCGGCACGCGTGCGATGCAGCGGCATTGCGCTCATCTGGCAGATCGGTTCGCTGATCGGCAGCGGCGCGCTAGGTCTCGTCGCGGTGAAGCTGATTCAGGCGACGGGCGGAAGCTCGATCGGTCTCATCGTGTACGTTGCCGCGCTCGGCATCGTCTCGACGATCTCGCTTCTGCTTCTGCCCGAGACCGCGCCGGCGCGCGTCGGCCGTGATCTGCACGACTGGGGCGCGCCGCAACACGATGCCGCGATCGCCGGATCGAACGCAGAACCGGCGCTCGCCGCCCGCCGTTGATTGCATGCGAAACGCTTTATACAAAGTGCAAACTGCAGATTCCAGGACATAGATCATGCTCGCAGCCGTTCTACACGAACCGAAGAAGCTCGTCATCGACGAGATCGACACGCCCGAACCAGAACCCGGACAGGTGCAGATTCGCGTGCGCGCGGGCGGCATCTGCGGGTCGGATCTTTCGTATTACTTCAAGGGCAAAAGCGGCGACTTCGCCGTGCGCGAGCCGTTCGTGCTCGGTCACGAAGTCGCGGGCGAGATTGCCGCGCTGGGCGAGGGCGTGACGGGCCTTGCAGTCGGCCAGCGGGTCGCGGTGAATCCGGGCCTGAATTGCGGAACGTGCCGCTTTTGCGTGAAAGGCATGCCGAACCATTGCCTGAAGATGCGCTTCATGGGCAGCGCGTCGACGTTCTCGCATATGCAGGGTATGTTCCGGCAATACATCACGGCAGCCGCGCGGCAATGCGTTCCGGTGCCGGATACACTCGATTTCGCGCAGGCGTCGATGGCCGAGCCGCTTGCTGTCGCGTTGCACGCGTTGAAGCTCGCCGGCCCGCTCGTCGGCGCGAAGATGCTGCTCGTGGGTTGCGGGCCGATCGGCTGCATCGTGCTGGCCGCCGCGCGGCGCGCGGGCGCGCATCGCATCGTCGCGCTCGATCTTGCTGACAAGGCGCTCGCGATGGCGGCGTCGCTCGGCGCCGACGAGACCGTGCTCGCGAACGATCAGGCGCGCATCGATGCCTGGTCGCGCGAACGCGGCACCTTCGACGTCGTGATCGAGGCATCGGGCAGCCCCGCCGGTCTCGACACCGCGTTGCGCTCGGTGCGTGCGGGCGGCACGGTGATCCAGCTCGGAAATCTGCCGGCCGGTCAGTCGCCGGTCGCGGCGAACCTCGTGATGGCGAAAGAGCTGCGTTATCAGGGCTCGTTCCGCTTCACCGATGAATACGCGATCGCCGCGGATGAAATCGCCTCGCAGCGCATCGACCTTCGTCTGCTGATGACGCACGCATTTCCGCTCGCCGAAGCGAATCGTGCATTCGAAGTCGCGCTGGATCGCTCTCAATCGATGAAGGTGCATCTCCAGTTCGACTGACGGGCGCTACTTGGCATCGGCATTCAAAATTCATCATTCATGAAGCCGCCGGACCGGAAGGCCACGAGAAGCGGTGCATCGGAGACTCGACATGATCAAAAGTCAGCGGTGGTTCGTCGTCGGCCTGCTGTTCCTCGCGGGCGTCGTCAACTATCTCGACCGCGCGGCGCTTTCCATCGCCGCTCCGCTCATCCAGAAAGACCTGCATTTCACGCATGCGCAGATGGGCATCGTGTTCAGCAGCTTTTTCATCGGGTATGCATTATTCAATTTTGTCGGCGGCGTGCTGTCGGACAGGATCGGCGCGAAGAAAGTCTTCGGCGGCGCAATGGGCATCTGGTCGCTGTTTTGCGGTGCGACTGCGCTGGCGAGCAGTCTCGTGTCGCTGATCGTGCTTCGCGTGCTCTTCGGCATGGGAGAGGGACCGTTCAGCTCGTCGAACAGCAAGATGGTGAACAACTGGTTTCCGCGTCGTGAAGTGGCGAGCGCGATCGGGGTCATCAGTTCGGGGACGCCGCTGGGCGGCGCGCTCGCCGGCCCGGTCGTCGGTTACATGGCGATCCAGTTCGGCTGGCGCTGGGCGTTCGTCATCATCATGATGATCGGCTTCGCGTGGCTCGTGCTTTGGGCGCTTTCGACGACCGAGCATCCGCAACAGAACAAGCGCGTCACGCAGGCCGAACTCGATCTTATCGTCGCGGGCCAGCAGGACGCCGCGTCGATGGAGCACGGCACGCACGGCAAGCAGGCGAACCTCGGCTTTTATCTGCGTCAGCCGATCATCCTCGCCACGGCATTCGCGTTTTTTGCATACAACTACGTGCTGTTCTTCTTTCTCTCGTGGTTCCCGACGTATCTGACCGAAGCGCATCACATGTCCCTGCGCGACATGAGCTTCGCGACGGTGATTCCGTGGCTGCTCGGCAGCATCGGGCTCGCGGCGGGCGGCTTCATCACCGATGCGATTTTGCGTATCACAGGCAAGCCGCTCATGTCGCGCCGCATCGTGCTGACCGTGTGCCTCGGCATGGCGGCGCTGTGCGTCGCGTTCGCGGGGCGCGTGGAGAGCACGCAGGGCGCGGTGGCGTTGATGTCCGTGACGATCTTCTTCCTCTATGTAACCGGGTCCGTGTACTGGGCCGTGATTCAGGACACGGTGCGGCGCGAAAACGTCGGCGGCGTGGGCGGTTTCGTGCATCTGCTCGCGAATCTCGCGGGCGTGATCGGACCGGCGGTGACGGGCTTCATCGTCGAGGCGACGCACGGCGCGTATGGCAGCGCCTTCGTTCTGGCCGGCGCGATCGCGGTGCTCGGCGCGCTGTGTTCGCTCGTATGGATTCGCGAGCCGAAAGCGCGCGCGAAGCGTGAAAGCGCGGCGAGTGCTGCGTGATAGTATCGGGAAGCGAGGCGCGCGAACGTGGCTCGCTTTCTCCTCATTAGCGTTCAGGTTCAATCATGCAAGACGGTATCGTGTCGAATGGCTCGGCTGCAGTGCGGCGTGCGCGCGTACGCAGGCCGCTCGCATCGCAGAAGTTCGAATTGCCCGATCTGACTTCGGCGATATCGCACGACTCGCATGAGCCCATCGGCAAGCAGATTTTTCGGGCGCTGCGTCAGGCGATCTTCGCGGGACAACTCGTGCCCGGCACGCCGCTTTCCGAAAAGGAAGTCGCGGAGATGTTCCAGGTTTCGCGGCAGCCGGTGCGCGAGACCTTCATCAAGCTCGTCGAGGCGGGCGTGCTGCAAGTGTTGCCTCAGCGCGGCACCTTCGTGAAAAAAATCTCGCCGCGTCAGGTGCGCGAAGGGCGTTTCATTCGCGAGGCGATCGAAACGGCGGTCGCGCGCAAGGCCGCGGTCGCCATCACCGATTCGCAACTCGACGATCTCGCCGCGAATCTTCGCGAGCAGAAGAGCGCATCGAAAGTGAACGACACCACTGCCTTTCTCGCACTCGATGAACAGTTCCACATGCAGATCGCGCAATCGATCGACTGCGTCGCTGCATGGGACACGATCCAGGACATCAAGGCGCAGATGGATCGCGTGCGTTATCTGAGCTTGCCGGATGTATCGCCGCTCGATCTGCTCATCAAGCAGCATGCGCGCATCGTGAGCGCGTTGAAGGCGCATGATCCCGATGGCGCCGAGGAAGCGATGCGCGCGCATCTGCGCGAGATTCTGGTGTCGTTGCATCCGATCGCGGAACGCAATCCCGATTGGTTCGAGCCCGACGAGCCGGAGCGGGTGGCCTTGGGAAGCTGATTGAAAGGACAGCGCTATACTGACCATCCTTTCACCGCATGCCGATCCGCGGGCCCATTCCGCGGCGCACGTCCAAAATTGGCTGAACACAACTTAGAAAAACTCAAGATCGACCGGGGTCCGTCTGCCGCGATGCCGCGGCGCCGGCGCAACTGGCTTCGTTACGCCATCATCGTTGCGATTCTGCTCGCGCTCATCGGCGTGGCGTTTCGTCTCACCGGCCCGCAGGCCGTCGAAACCGCCACGGTCACGTCGGTGTATCCGTCGCAGAGCTATACGCTTCTGAACGCCACGGGCTATGTCGTGCCGCAACGCAAGGCCGCAGTCGCATCGAAAGGACAAGGGCGCGTCGAATGGCTCGGCGTGCTCGAAGGCACGCCGGTGAAGGAAGGGCAGATCATCGCGCGGCTGGAGAGCAATGACGTGGCTGCGTCGCTCGCGCAGGCCCAGGCGCAGGTCAAGGTCGCGCGGGCGAATCTCGAGCTGCAGCGCGCCGAACTGAAGAACGCGGAAGTCGATCTCAAGCGCTACAAGATCCTCGCACCGCAAGGCGCGATTCCGGCGACACAGTACGATGCCGCGCTCGCCCGCTTCGACAAGGCCAAGGCGTCGATCAACAGCGACGAAGCCGCGATCGTCTCCGCGCAAGCCAACGCGCAGGCAGCGCAAGTAGCCGTCGATCAAACCGTGATTCGCGCGCCCTTCGACGGCGTCGTGATCGAGAAGCACGCGAATGTCGGCGACAACATCACGCCGTTCTCATCGGCGTCGGACAGCAAGGGCGCGGTTGTCACCATCGCTGACATGAAGACGCTCGAAGTCGAAGCCGATGTCGCCGAGTCGAACATCGCGCGCATCGCTGTCGATCAGCCGTGCGAGATTCAACTCGATGCGCTGCCCGACGCGCGCTTCGCGGGCCGCGTGTCGCGCATCGTGCCGACGGTCGATCGATCCAAAGCCACCGTGCTCGTGAAAGTGCGTTTCGTCGAACGCGATTCGCGCGTGCTGCCCGATATGTCCGCGAAAGTCGCGTTCCTGTCGAAGCCGGTGCCGCCCGAGGAGAAGAAGGCGGTTGTCGCCGTGCAGCCATCGGCGGTCGTCACGCGCGATGGCAGGAAAGTGGTCTACGTGGTCGATCACGACGCCGCGCGCGAAGTGCCGGTGACGACGGGCGAGCGCATCGGCGATCTGCTAGCTGTGCAGGGCGTGAAGCCCGGCGACGTGCTCGTGCTCGCGCCCGGCGACAAGATCAAGAACGGCGCCAAAGTCACGCTGGCGAAGAAATAACGTGAGCACGACGCCTCTCGTTCAGATCAGCCACGTCGCGAAGTCGTATCGGCGCGGTGTGCAGACCGTGCCGGTGCTCACCGACATCACGTTGTCCATCGCGGAAGGCAATTTCGTCGCGTTGATGGGGCCGTCGGGTTCGGGCAAGAGCACGCTGCTCAACCTGATCGCGGGCATCGACCGGCCCGATAGCGGCGAGTTGCTCGTCGGCGGACTCGATATCACGCGCCTGCCCGAAGCCGCGCTTGCCGACTGGCGCGCGGCGAACGTCGGCTTCATCTTCCAGTTCTATAACCTGATGCCGGTGCTGTCCGCGTTCGAGAACGTCGAGTTGCCGCTGATGCTCACGCGCCTCACGCGCCACGAGCGCAAGGAACGCGTCGCGATGGTGCTCGACATGGTCAACATGGCCGATCGCATGAGTCACTATCCGTCGGAGCTGTCGGGCGGGCAGCAGCAGCGCGTCGCGATCGCGCGTGCGCTGATCACGGACCCGAAGCTGATCGTCGCCGACGAACCGACCGGCGATCTCGACCGCAGCTCCGCCGCCGATGTCCTCGCGATGCTGCAACGTCTCAACGACAAGCTCGGCAAGACCATCATCATGGTGACGCATGACGCGCACGCGGCCGGCGCGGCGAAGGCGCTCGTGCATCTGGAGAAAGGCGAGCTGATCGATGGAACCGTGGGCTAAGCCATCATGTTCGTGTTCAAGCTGATCCTGCGCAACGCGATGCGGCACAAGCTGCGCACCACGCTGACGGTGCTCGGGCTGACCATCGCGGTGCTCGCATATGGTCTTTTGCATACCGTCGTCGATGCGTGGTATGCAGGCGCCGCGGCTGCATCGAACGCGCGGCTCGTCACGCGCAATGCAATCTCGCTCGTGTTTCCGTTGCCGCTCGCCTATGAGAACCGCATACGCGGCGTCGAGGGCGTGACGCTCGTTGCGCGCTCGAACTGGTTCGGCGGCGTGTATCGCGATCCGAAGAACTTCTTCGCGCAGTTCGCCGTGTCCGACAACTATCTCGATCTCTATCCCGAGTTCATCGTGCCCGAGCAGCAACGCGCCGATTATCGACGCGATCGCAAAGGCGCGCTCATCGGCCGGCAGCTCGCGGATCAATACGGCTTCAAGGTCGGCGACGTCATTCCGCTCAAGGGCACGATCTATCCGGGAACATGGGACTTCGTCGTGCGCGGCATCATGGAAGGGCGCGACGAATCGACCATTACGCGGCAACTGATTTTTCACTACGACTATCTGAACGAGACGATCCGCAAGACGACCAAGCGCAATGTCGATCAGGTCGGCGTGTACGTGGTCGGCATCAAGGATCCGGACGAAGCGGCTGTCGTGTCGCGCAAGATCGACAATGTCTTCAAGAACTCGCTCGCCGAAACGCTGACGGAAACGGAGCAGGCGTTTCAGCTCGGCTTCGTCGCAATGTCGAATCAGATCATCGCGGCGATACGCGTCGTGTCATATGTAGTGATCCTTATCATCATGGCGGTGATGGCGAACGCGATGGCAATGAGCGCGCGCGAGCGCATCACCGAATACGCGACATTGAAGGCGCTCGGCTTCGGCTCCGCATTTCTATCGGTGCTCGTGTTCGGCGAATCGATGGCAATCTGCGCGATCGGCGGTGGCATCGGCATCCTGGCGACGCCGCCGATGGCCGAAGTCTTCAAGCACGCCACAGGCGGCGTGTTCCCGGTCTTCATGGTGTCGCACGAGACGATGCTTCTGCAGGCGGCATGCGCGTTCGCCGTCGCGATGGCAGCGGCGATCGTGCCGGCGGTGCAGGCGAGCCGCGTGCGCATCGTCGAAGGCCTGCGGGCGATCGGCTGAGGACGCGCGATGGCCATTCCCGTTTCCTACGTCGCACGCAATCTCTGGGCGCGCCGTCTCACGACGATGCTGACGGCAGGCGGTCTCGCGCTCGTGGTGTTCGTGTTCGCGACCGTGCTGATGCTCGACGCGGGACTGAAGAAAACGCTCGTATCGACGGGCGAAGCGGACAACGTCGTCGTGATCCGAAAGGGCGCGGAGACGGAGATACAAAGCGCGATCGACCGCAATCAGGCGAACGTGATGGAGATGCATCCGTCGGTCGCGATGAACGGCGACGGCGAGCCGCTCGCATCGAAGGAAACCGTCGTGCTGATCTCGCTCACCAAGCTCGGCACCAACACGCCCGCCAACGTCGTGATTCGCGGCGTCTCGCCGATGGGCGTGCAATTGCGTCCGCAAGTGAAGCTCACGGCGGGGCGCATGTTCAGGCGCGGCTCGTCGGAGATCATCGTGGGCAGCAGCATCGCGAAGGGGTTCGGCGGCACGCGCATCGGCGACTCCCTGCGTTTCGCGCAGCGCGACTGGACCGTCGTCGGCCATTTCGATGCGGGCGGCAGCGGCTTCGATTCGGAAATATGGGGCGACGTCGATCAGTTGATGCAATCGTTCCGGCGCACGAGTTATTCGTCGATGGTCGTGCGGCTCGCCCGCAGCGATGCATTCGAGCGCTTTCGCGGCGATATCGACATGGACCCGCGCCTCGCCGACGAAGCGAAGCGCGAACAGATGTTCTACGGCGATCAGTCGAAGGCGCTGTCGACGTTCATCAATATCCTCGGCTTCACGCTGTCGATCATCTTTTCGATCGCGGCGATGATCGGGGCGATGATCACGATGTACGCGTCGGTGGCCAATCGTGTCGCGGAGATCGGAACGTTGCGCGCGCTCGGCTTCAAGCGCTTCGACGTGCTCGGGGCGTTCCTGCTCGAAGCGTTGTTGCTCGGGCTGGTCGGCGGCGTGGCCGGACTTTCGTGCGCCGCGCTGATGCAATTCGCTTCGTTTTCCACGACCAATTTTCAGACCTTCGCGGACTTGTCGTTCCGCTTCATCCTGACGCCTTCGGTGATCGCAAAGACACTCGGGTTCTCGCTCGCGATGGGACTCGTCGGCGGATTCCTGCCGGCGATGCGGGCGTCGCGGATGAATATCGTGGACGCGCTGCGCGCGCGATGATCCCGTTTAGTCGAACGGTCGATCCAAAAGTATTCAATATTCATCATGCATTGTGCGGCGTAGAGTCGAGATCACCCGAACTCGATCTCGAAGGAGTTTCATCATGCCGCTCGTCAGAATATCGCTCATGAAAGGCAAGCCGCGCGAGCATATCCGCGCGATCTCGAACGGCGTGCACGAAGCGCTCGTCGAAGCGTTCAAGGTCCCCGCCGACGACCGCTTTCAATTGATCGACGAACACGAGCGCGACCACTTCATTTACGATCCCGGTTATCTCGGTGTCGAACGCAGCGACGACGTCGTGTTCATCCACATCACCGCGAGCGACTGGCGCGACACGGCGACGAAGAAAGCGTTCTACAAGACACTGGTGGCGAAGCTCGCGGCATCGCCCGGACTGCGGCCCGACGACGTGATGATCGCGCTCGCGCCGAATCGCCGCGAAGACTGGTCGTTCGGACGCGGACTCGCGCAGTACGTGGAGGACGCGGCCTGACCGAAAACCGCAAAGGAGCCGTATCCACGATGAACCCGACGACCCTGAAAGGCGCGTGTCACTGCGGCGCGATCACCTTCGAAGTCGAAACTTCGCCGGAACCCGCCGCGCGCTGCAATTGCAGTTTCTGCCGAAGGCGCGGCGCGGTCATGTCGCCGCCCTTTGTCAAAGAGAAGTTGCGCATCCTGTCGGGCGAGGACGAACTCACGCTTTATCAATTCAACACGCAGGTCGCGAAGCATTACTTTTGCAAGCGCTGTGGAATTTACACGTTCCATCAAACGCGTTCGAATCCTGCTGAATGGCGCGTGAACCTCGGCTGTGTCGATGGCGTGGATGCGTATTCGCTCGATGCACCCGTCAAGGACGGCGCGAGCAGTTCGGTAGTGGGGCGCGCATAGCAGCGTCGCCATGTGAGTGAAGGGTGCCGGGAACGCGGCGTGCTACAACCCGGCACCCACAAGCCGTTCGCGTTCGATGTTCAAGGCGCAACCGCGTTTCCGAGAACGGCGTTCGATAACAACACTCACATGGAGCGCCGTCATGGCACACAAGCCTTCCAACGAACCCGACGCGGTACGCCGGCGTCTGCTTGCCGCGTTCGCCAGCACGGCGATGCTGTCGGCCTGCGGTGGCGGCGGCAGCGACGATGACTCGGGCACCGTCACGCCGACGAGTCCTATCGGCACGATTCCGTCCGATCGCGCGAATCTGCCGCGTCCGGCGTTGCCCGCGCCGGAGACTTCGGGCATCGATCACATCGTGCTCGTGACGATGGAAAACCGCTCCTTCGATCACATGCTCGGCTGGGTGCCGGGCGCGGAGGGCGTGCAGGCGGGCAAGCAGTTCACCGATGCGTTCGGCACGGTGCAATCGACATTCGCGCTGTCCGCCAACGCTGCGTTTGGTTATCAAGGCTGCCAGTTTGCCGATCCCGATCACGCCTACGACGCAGGCCGCACGCATCTCGCGAACGGCGCGATGAACGGCTTCCTGCTCACGCCGGATACGAACAAGACGCGCGGCGATCTGCTGCCGATCGGTTACTTCACCGGCAGCGATCTCGAGTTCTATCGACAGGCGGCGACGCAATACACCGTCTGCGATTACTACATGAGCGGCATTCTCGCCGACACGTTTCCGAACCGCGTCTATCTGCATAGCGGCGAAACGGATCGCTTGAGCGATACGCTCGATACGTCGTCGCTATCGACGATCTGGGACCGGCTCGATGCGAAGAACGTGTCGTCGAAGTATTACTTTCATGACGTGCCGTTCACGGCGCTTTACGGCACGCGTTACGTCGGCCGCTCGAAGCTCTTTTCCGATTTCCTGTCCGATGCGGCGGGCGGCAATCTGCCGTCGTTCTGCATGGTCGATCCGAGCTTTGCCGGCGAGGCGAACGGCACGTCCAACGACGATCATCCTCATGCCGATGTCCGCAACGGCCAGGTCCTGCTCGCGCAAATCTACGAAGCGCTGCGCACGAGCCCGAACTGGAGCAAGACGCTCATGATCGTCGTCTACGACGAGTGGGGCGGATTCTTCGAGCATGTCGCGCCGCCGGTCAAGTCGCTGTCGGAGGCGGAACAGAAGCTCGGCAACGACGGCCGCTTGGGTTTTCGTGTGCCATGCGTATTGCTCGGACCGCGCGTGCGCGCGAACAACGTGGCGCGCTATCCGTTCGATCCGAGTTCGATCCATCAACTGCTTGCCTGGCGCTTCGGGCTCGATCCGCTGGGCGTGCGCGCGAGCGATCCGACCACGTTCAACATGGCTTACGCGCTCGATCTGAGCGATGCGCCACGCACCGATGCGCCCGCGATTACGGTGGCGCAAGGGCCGTTCGGACTCGAATGCTCGAACACGGCGTCGACAGGATCGGGTCTCGAGACCATCGACAAGTCGCGGACGGCGAAAGCAGCGGAGGGCGCATCGCAGACGCCGACGCCCGGCGGGCGCTTCGCCGACTTGCGCGCCAAGGCAACTGCGCTGGGATTCCCTTCTTCGTGATTTCCTGATCGACGCGCTATGCACCGCGCGCGAAGTCGAGCGTCATGAGGACCGAATCGTGATACGTGCCGTCGATCTTCAGCGCACGCGGCTCGCGCGCGTATTCGACGAATCCCGCCGCGCGATACAGCCTCATTGCAGCGAGATTCTCCGGCGCGACTTCGAGCTTGATTTCGTCGACGATGCCCCGCGCGTACGCAAGCACGGCATCGACGAGCGCAGCGGCAAGTCCCGTGCCGCGCGCACTCTCGCGCACGTACATGCCCCAGAGAACGCCTTTGTGCCGGAGCTTTGCGCCCGTCGGCACGAGCAGCCCGGCTACCCCGGCTAACATGCCATCGCGGCCGTCGGCACCGAACACCGCGTGATCCGCGATGCGCGCGCCGAACCAGTCGGGCGTCTGCATGCGCTCGTCGTCATACGAAGCGCCGAACGACGTTGGATAACGCTGCAGGCCTTCGAGACGAATATCGCGGAACGCTTGTGCGTCGGCGGGCGTCAGGCGTCTGATCGGCGGGATGATGGCATTCTGCATAACGCATGCAATGAACAAATGGGGGGACATCCATGATAGCCGGGCGCCTCACATCTCCTCTTCGCAGACGGACGAATCGGAAATAAATCCTTAGCCCATGCGCCGATCGAATGTCTTCAGGTAATTGTCACCATCGGGTAATCATAAAGACGACGCCCATGTTGCCACCGGTGCGCTTTACAAAGCAGGGCGAATCCAATATTTCTGAAGGCGGCTTCACGAACCAACGAAAAGGGAACACGGCCATGACCCGTCTGATTCGAACGTTCGCTTTCCTCTTCGCGCTGGCATTGCTCTCCACGTCGCTCGCGCTTGCCTGCACGCGCACGCTCTATGTCGGCGACAAAGGCCTCGTCATCACCGGCCGTTCGATGGACTGGTCCGAGGACATGCGTTCCAATCTCTGGGTGATGCCCGCGGGCATCGAACGCGATGGCAACGCGGGGCCGCGCTCGATCAAATGGAAATCGAAGTACGGCAGCGTGGTGGTGTCGGGTTATGAAATTGGCACGGTGGACGGCATGAACGAGCGCGGGCTCGTCGCCAATGCGCTCTATCTCGCGGAGACCGATTACGGCAAGCCCGACCCGAAGCGCGATCCGATGTCGATCAGTCTGTGGGCGCAATATGCGCTCGATAACTTCGCGACCGTCGGGCAAGCCGTGTATGTGATGTCGCGCGAACCGTTCCAGATCATCGCGCCGCCCCTGCCCAACGGCAAGCCGCTGACGATCCATCTTTCTCTTTCCGATGCGCGCGGCGACTCTGCGATCTTCGAGTACATCAACGGCAAGCTCATCATTCATCAAGGCAAGAAGTACAAGGTGATGACCAACTCGCCGATCTACGATGAACAGCTTGCTATCGATACTTACTGGAGAAGCGTCGGCGGCATGGGCTTCTTGCCGGGCACGAATCGCGCGGCGGACCGCTTCGTGCGCGCGTCGTTTCTGCTCGATGCGATTCCGAAGCAGGCCGATGCGAATTACATGGCGGGCGTGCCGCAGCAGTCGTACGCGTTCCAGGCCGTCGCGAGCGTGATGAGTCTCATGCGTTCGGTGAGCGTGCCGCTCGGCATCAGCACGCCGGAGCAGCCGAATCTGTCGTCGACGATATGGCGCACGGTCTCGGATCAGCAGAACCTGATCTATTACTTCGATTCAGCGACGCGGCCCGATACGTTCTGGGTGTCGCTCAAGAAGCTCAACCTGAATCCAGGCGCGCCGGTGATGAAGCTGACGATCGATTCGGGACAGGTCTTCTCCGGCGAGACCGCGGGCAGCTTCGTCGCGACGCAGCCTTTCGCGTTCATGCCCGCGAAGGCGCCATGAGCCAGCATTTGCCTCGACGTTGTCGCGGCTCCGCACGAAACGGGGCATCGATTTCGCCCGCGCAGGTAAAATAGTGTCCTTTTGCCCCCGGTGATCCTGTGCAAGGCATGAAGCGCACGGCATTCAGCGGCCCGGCGCTCGTTCGCCTGCTGGCACATTTTGCCGATCTCGACGTTCACGAACCCGCTCAATCGCTCGCGGACCGCCTGAGCCAATGGCTCGGCTGGACCGATGCGATTGCGCTGTCCACTGCGCTCGCATCCGATCCGCCCGCCGCGTCGGGCGCGCGATCCGTTGCGCGCGAGGTGGAAGAAGAGTGCGCGCGCGTGCGCAACTCGCTCGCAGGCGCATTCGCACGCGAGGAAGCGGCCGCGCGCCGCAGGAATCGTACGCCGGTGAAGCCGTCGTCCGACGATGCGCCCATCGACTACGCGGACTTTCGTCAGCGCTATGTGTCCTTGCAGCAAGCGATGGAATCCGACATCGGTGCGCTGCGCACGCGTCTGCGATCGACACTCGCGACGAAATCGCCGGACATGGCGCGTCTCGCCGTCGTCGATGCCGTGATGGAACAGGCGTTGAGCGCGCGCGAACGCAGTCTGCTCGCCAACGTGCCCGCGCTGCTCGGCAAGCATTTCGAGCGTCTGAAGCGCGCTCAAGCCGCTGTCGAGACATCGGCGCCGAATGCATGGCTCGACGTGTTTCGCAAGGATCTGCAGAGCGTGCTGCTCGCCGAACTGGATGTTCGTTTTCAACCGATCGAAGGCTTGCTCGCGGCTCTTCGGCCCCGCTAACTGGCTCGCTATGCCCCGAAATCTTTTGAACATCGCTGTATTTTCGATTGGCCTCGCCGCGGTGCTCGGCATCGGCATTGCATACGTCACGTCGAATGCGATCGCGTTCGCCGTCACGCTCGTGATCGCCGCATGCTATCTCGCGGGCGCGGCGGAATTGCGCCGCTATCAACAGATCACCGGCTCGCTCGAACAGGCCGTCGCACAACTCTCGACCGCGCCGCGCAGCCTCGCCGTGTGGCTCGACAGCCTCGATCCGAGCCTGCGCAATGCGGTGCGTCTGCGTGTCGAAGGCGAGCGCGCGCCGTTGCCCGGTCCGGTGCTCGCGCCGTATCTCGTCGGTCTGCTCGTGTTGCTCGGCATGCTCGGTACGCTGCTCGGCATGGTCGCGACCTTGCGCGGCACCGGCACGGCGCTGCAAAGCGCATCCGATCTGACGGCGATCCGCGCATCGCTTTCCGCGCCCGTGACGGGGCTGGGCTTCGCGTTCGGCACGTCGATCGCGGGTGTCGCGACATCCGCGATGCTCGGCCTGCTGTCGGCGCTGTGCCGTCGCGAGCGTCTTCATGTCACGCAGCAACTCGACGTGAAGATCGCGACGACACTTCGCGTCTTCACGCGGGCGCATCAACGCGACGAAACGTTCAAGCTGCTGCAGCTTCAGACCGAACTGATGCCGAAGCTCGTCGATCGTCTTCAGTCGATGACGATCGCAATCGAACAGCAAAGCCTCGCCGCGAGCGAGCGTCAGATCGCGAGTCAGGATGCGTTTCATGCGAAAGCGGAGACGTCGTATCGGCGGCTCGCAACATCGGTCGAACTGTCGTTGAAGCAAAGCGTTGCCGATAGCGCGCGCGCCGCGAGCGCCGCGTTGCAGCCCGTCATGCAGGCGACGATGGATGGCATCGCGCGCGAAGTCACCGCGTTGCACGGCAATGTCGAGCAGGCGGTGGCGCGTCAACTGGAAGGCTTGTCGAGCGGCTTCGAGGCATCGTCGGCGAAGGTCGCGGACATCTGGAACGCATCGCTCGCGAAGCACGCGCAGTCGAACGCAACGCTCGTCGGCGAGATGAGCGCGTCGCTCGATCGCTTCGCGCAAGCATTCGAGCAACGTTCGACGCATCTCGTCGACGGCGTGTCCGCGCAAATGGATCGCGTGTCGGGCGCGCTGGCGTCGTCGGTTGCGAAGCACGAGCAATCGCGCGATGCGCTCGTCGCACGCATGGATGCATCGCTGGAACGCTTCGCACAGACTTTCGATACGCGTTCGTCCGGCTTGATCGACGATGTGTCCGCGCGCCTCGAAACCGCGACGGGCAACATGTCGCAAGCGTGGACCGATGCGCTCGCACAGCACGCGCGCGCGAGCGAGCAGGCAGCCGCGCAGAACCAGAACGCGTTGACGACCGCGGCGGCCAGCTTCGAGCAACATGCAGCGGCGCTCGTGCAATCGGTCGATCGTTCGCATGCGGATTTACGCGCCGAACTCGCGCAAAGCGGGGAAGAGCGCCTCGCCACATGGAGCAGCGCGCTCGACTCGATGACCGGCTCGTTGCGCGAGCAATGGCAGCAAACGAGCGACGTCGCGGCGAATCGTCAGAAGGACATCTGCGATGCCCTCGCGCAAACCGCGCGCGACATGTCCGCGCAATCGCAGACACACGCGAGCGCGACCATCGCGGAGATCGAGCGGCTCGTGCAGGCTGCATCGGAAGCACCGAAGGCAGCCGCCGAAGTCGTCGCCGAAATGCGTCAGAAGCTGTCCGATTCGATGGTCCGCGATACCGCGATGCTCGATGAACGCAGCCGCTTGCTCGCCACCGTCGAGACATTGCTCGGCGCGGTGAACCTCGCATCGAACGAGCAACGCGCCGCGATCGATGCGCTCGTCGACACATCGGCGACGCTGCTCGAACGCGTCGGCGCGCAGTTCACCGGCACGGTCGAAGCCGAGGCCGGCAAACTCGTTTCGATGGCCGCGCAAGTGACGACGAGCGCCGTCGAAATGGCGAGCCTCTCGGATGCGTTCGGCGCGGCCGTGCAGTCTTTCGGCGAATCGAACGACAAGCTCGTCGCGCATCTAGAACGCATCGAAAGCGCGCTCGACAAATCGCTTGCGCGCAGCGATGAACAGCTCGCGTATTACGTTGCGCAGGCGAAGGAAGTGATCGATCTGAGCATGATGTCGCAGAAGCAGATCGTCGAGGACTTGCAGCATATCGCCGGGCAACGCGTGGCCGGAGCGCGCGCGGCATGAACGAGGAAATCGACGGCGGCGCGGAACACGCCGCGCCGATCTGGGCCGCGTTCGCCGATCTGATGTCGGTGCTGCTGGGCGCGTTCGTGCTGATACTCGTCGGCGTGATCGGCGTGCAGTTGCAGCTGGAGAACAAGCTCGACGAAGAGGTGAAGCATCGTCAGGAAGAGACGCAGCGCCGCAAGACGCTGGAACAGGCGCTCGCGGGACCGCTCGCATCGGGACGCGTGACGCTCGTGAACGGTCGCATCGGCATCAGCGGCAGCGTGCTTTTCGCGCTCAATTCCGATCAATTGCAGCCGCAGGGCCGCGATGTGCTGAAGAGTCTCGCAGCGCCGCTTTCGACGTATCTGCGTGCGCATGAAGAGATTCTCATGGTGAGCGGTTTCGCCGACGATCAGCAAGTCCACGAAGGCAACCGCCGATTCGCGGACAACTGGGAGCTTTCAGCGAAACGCGCACTGACGGTCATGCGCGCGTTGATCGATGCGGGCGTGCCTTCGTCGTCGGTGTTCGCGGCGGCGTTCGGCTCGGAACAGCCGGTGAGTTCCAATGCCGATGAAAGCGGGCGCGCGAAGAATCGACGCGTGGAGATTTCAGCTGTGCCGCGTTCGTCGGATGGCGCGGTGAAGGCGCATGAGTAACGTGGCCTCTGCACGCGCGATACTCGAAGCATGGCGCGCGAATGGCGACGATCGCGCGAATCCCGTGCGCTTCCTTCTGATCGATGCGCTGGACAAGCGCGCGGCCGCGTATGAAGGCGAGGCGCGTCGCCTGCTCGATGAACGTGTCGCGCAATTGCTCGATGCGTATCGAAGCGATATGGAACGTGCTGCATCTTCGGATGCACCGATAAGCGATGCCGATGTGCGCGGTCCGCTGGCAACGCTGATCGCTGACATCGCCAAAGCATCTTCGATGCATGGAACATCTCATGCGGAGTTGCTCGATTACTTTCGCGCGGTATGGTCGAAAGTCAGTGCGGAAAAGCAGTTGCGCGATTCGCTCGCACAGGTGCCCCGAAACGCAGGACCGCTCAATTCGAGCAGTCTCGTGCATCGTTCGTTGTCGCTGATGCGCGAAGTATCGCCGGGTTATCTCCAGCAATTTCTTGCCTACGTCGATGCGCTTTCGTGGATGGAAGAGTTGAACGGGCCGACTGTGACCGTCGCGAAAGAAGCGTCGGGTGCGAAGAAGGGCGGACGCAAGAAGAAGTGATGAAGCGCCGCGCGATTCATCGATCGCGCGGCGTGCAGTCTGTTACGCGAGCCAGCCTTTGATCGTGCTCGACATCACGTTCGTCGAAATGCCGTAGCGATCGTGCAGCGTAGGCAACGCGCCTGCATCGAGGAACGCATCGGGCAATGCGATCTGACGATAAGCCGGCGCGACCCCCGCCGTCAGCAGTGCGGTTGCCACCGCTTCGCCGAGCCCGCCGATCACCGTATGGTTTTCCGCCACCACGACGAGACGTCCCGAGCGCTTCGCTTCGCGGACGATCGTCTCCGTGTCGAGCGGCTTGATCGTCGGCACATGCAGCACGGCGACATCGACGTTATCGGCTTGCAATGCCTTCGCGGTTTCGAGCGCGCGCATCGTCAGAATGCCCGACGAAATGATGAGCACGTCCCGGCCATCGCGCAGCAGCTTCGCCTTGCCGAGTTCAAAGCGATAGTCGTATTCGTCGAGCACGGCGGGCACGTTGCCGCGCAAGAGACGCGCATACACCGGACCTTTGTGCGCGGCGATCGCGGGCACCATCTGTTCGATATCGAGCGCATCGCACGGATCGATCACGGTCATGTTCGGCATCGCGCGCATCAGTGCGAGGTCCTCCGCGGCTTGATGGCTCGGGCCGTAACCCGTCGTGAGTCCCGGCAGCGCGGCGACGATCTTTACATCGAGATTGTCTTCCGCGATCGTTTGATGGATGAAGTCATACGCACGGCGCGTCGCGAATACCGCGTACGTCGTGACGAACGGCTGCGCGCCTTCGTGTGCGAAGCCCGCAGCCGCGCCCATCAGCAATTGCTCGGCCATGCCCATCTGGTAGTAACGCTCGGGGAATGCCTTCGCGAAGATATGCAGGTCCGTGTACTTGCCGAGATCGGCCGTCATGCCGATGATATTCGTCTTCGTGCGCGCTTCTTCCACGAGCGCATGGCCGAAGGGGGCCGAACGCGTGACCTGTCCTTCGCTTGCGATCGACGCGATCATCGCGGATGTCTTCAAACGAGTGCTCATGCTTGTCTCCCTGCTTCGAGTGCTTGCAGCGCCAGTTGCCATTCATGGGCATCGACGCGGATGAAGTGGTTTTTCTCGCGTTGTTCGAGAAAGGGCACGCCACGGCCCATCTGCGTATCGCATACGATGATGCGCGGCTTCGCGTCCTCAAGATTGCGCGCGTTGTCGAAAGCGTTCTTCACCGCATCGATGTCGTTGCCGTTCACGCGCTGCACGTACCAGCCGAATGCTTCGAGCTTGTCGACGAGCGGCTCGAACGACATGATCTGCGTCGACGGGCCATCCGCCTGCTGATTGTTCACATCGACCATTGCGATGAGATTGTCGAGCTTCCAGTGCGCCGCCGACATCAGACCTTCCCAGATCGAGCCTTCATCGAGCTCGCCATCGGAGAAGAGCGTGTACACGAAAGACTTCGAGCCCTTGCGCTTCAGACCGAGGCAGCGGCCCACAGCGATCGTGAGACCTTGCCCGAGCGACCCGCCGGACATTTCCATGCCGGGCGTGTAGCTTGCCATGCCGGACATCGGCAGACGGCTATCGTCGCTGCCATACGTTTCGAGTTCCTCTTGCGGCAGGATGCCTGCTTCGAAGAGCGCGGCATACAGCGCAATTGCATAGTGACCGTTCGACAGCAGGAAGCGGTCGCGGCCTTCCCATTCGGGATCGTCGGGGCGGTAGTTCATCGCGCCGAAGTAGGCGACGGCCAGCACATCGGCGATATCGAGCGCCTGGCCGATATAACCTTGACCTTGCACTTCGCCCATCAGAAGGGCGTTGCGGCGGATACGATAGGCGCGCTCGGCGAGCGTCACCTCTTCGATAACGGGAGCATTCATGCGTTGTCTCCTTGATTAATAAAATTAGCGATTGACCGTTTTCGCGGGCACGAAGAACACGAGCGCCGCGCCGATCACGATGGCTATGGAAATGAAGATCAGGCCCGCGGTCGATTTGCCGGTGAAGTCGTTGAGCCATCCGACGATGGCAGGCGAGAAGAAGCCCGCGAGATTGGCGAAGCAGTTGACCGCGGCAATGCCCGCCGCCGCCGACATGCCGCCCAGCACAGCCGTAGGCAAGGACCAGAATTGCGACGATGACGCGAGGATGCCTGCTGCCGCGATGCTCACGCAGACGATCGATGCGCCCACGCTGCCGAGCATCGGCAAGGTGGCGAAGCCGGCTGCGGACACAAGCATCGGAATCGCGAGATGCAGGCGGCGTTCGCGACGCTTGTCGGCACTTGCACCGATCAGCGGCAGCGCGACGATGGCGCAGAGATACGGAATCGCGGTGAGAATGCCGACCCACAGCGGGTCCGCTACGCCGGTGCGGCGCACGATGGTCGGCAGCCAGAACGTGAGTCCGTATTGACCCATCACGACGCAGAAGTAGATCGCGGCCATCAGCCAAAGACGACGATCGCCGATGAATGCGCGGATCGATACGTGCTTCACCGTCTGCGCGTTGTCCTTCTCGACATTGCGCCGAAGCAATGCTTTCTCTTCGTCGCTGAGCCACTTCGCGCCGGCGATGCCGTTGTCGAGGTAGAACAGGATCGCGACACCCAGAAAGAGCGAAGGCAGCGCTTCGAGCATGAAGAGCCACTTCCATCCGGCGAGCCCCTGCACGCCCTGGAACGCATGCATGATGTAGCCCGAGATCGGTCCGCCGACGATGCCCGCGAGCGGAATCGCCATGAAGAACAGCGAGAGCGCTTTGGCGCGGCGCGCGGCGGGAAACCAGTACGTCAGATAGAGAATGACGCCCGGCGCGAAACCCGCTTCTGCGACGCCCAGCAAAAATCGCAGGACATAGAAGACTGTCGGTGACTTCACGAACACGAAGCTCGCGGATATCACGGCCCACGTCAGCATGATGCGTGCGAGCCAGTTGCGCGCGCCCACTTTATGAAGGATGACGTTACTGGGCACTTCGAACAGGAAGTAGCCGAGAAAGAAGATGCCCGCGCCGATGCCGTAGATGGTTTCGGAGAAGCGCAGATCGTTGAGCATCTGCAGCTTGGCGAAGCCGACGTTCACGCGATCCAGATACGCGCCGAGATAGCACAGCATCAGAAAGGGAATCAGGCGGCGTCCGACCTTGGCATAGGTCTTTGCTTCGAAGCTGGCGGCATCGTCGGACGATGTGAACTCAGCGCTTACCGCCGCCGCGGATAACTTTGATTTCATGTGTGTCTCCATCCATGTTCGGCGCCCTGGTTTCCAGGTGCGCCCGTACGTGCAATCAATGAATCAGCATGCCGCCGTTGACATCGAGTGTGACGCCAGTGAGATAGGAAGAAAGATCGCTCGCGAGATACAGGCACGCGTTGGCGATATCCGCTGCATCGCCGAGACGCGCGAGCGGAATGCTCTTGATGATGTCCGCGCGCATTTCGGGCGTGAGCTTGTCACCGGTGATGTCGGTTTGAATGAGGCCCGGCGTGATCGAATTCACACGGATGCCGTCGGCGCCGAATTCACGCGCCATTGCCTTCGCGAGGCCCAGCACGCCGGCCTTCGCCGCGCTGTAATGCGGCCCGCCGAAGATGCCGCCGCCACGTTGCGCCGACACTGACGACATGCATACGATGCTGCCGCTCTTCTGCTTTTTCATCTGCGGAATAACGGCTTGCGACATATACAGCGTGCCGCGCAGATTCACGTCGATGACGGCATCGAAGTTATCCGCGCCTATCTCCAGCGTCTTGATCGGCTGCGTGATGCCCGCGTTGTTGATGAGCGCGTCGATGCGTCCGTACTTATCGATGGTGGCATTGGCGGCCGCGATGCACGCGTTCTTATCGGTGACGTCGCAAGCGAGACCGAGATGGCCATCGCCCAGATCGTTCGCGGCGCTTTGCGCGTCTGCTTCCTTCAGATCCAGCACGACGATGCGCGCGCCTTGCGCCGCAAGCGCCTTCGCCGTTGCCTTGCCGATACCGCGCGCCGAAGCCGCGCCCGTGACGATCACTACCTGGTTCTCGAGCAACATCGTTGTCTCCGTTGGTTGTCTGGTGTAGGCGCAGTTTCTCCGCCTTCGACCTGACGATCAACGCAGTTTGGCTCAACTATTGCTGAGAAATTTTCAGGTATCGCCGCGACGCTCGATTTGCTGATCCATCCACGCCAGAAACTTTGCGACGCGTGGCAATCCGGCGTTTTGACTCGGGTAAACGAGATGATGCGCGCCGACTTCGACCGCGTATTCCTTGCCGAATACAGGCACGAGCGAACCGCGTTCCAGATGCCCGGACGCGAGCATCGTGCTTTCGAGCGCGATGCCGTGACCGAGCGCGGCCGCTTCGAGCGACATGTACGAGCGGTCGAATGAAAAGTCGAATGCCTTGCGCTTCACCGCGACGCCGAACTTGCCGAACCACTGCTGCCATTGAACGAGCGGCGATTCGGAGAGAATCAGACGACGGTCGAGCAGATCATCGGGCGTAGCGACTGGAAAGCGTTCGAGATAGGCGCGCGAAGCGAGCGGCGCAATGGTTTCATGCCGCAGCGTCTTCACTTCGACATCGGTCCAATGAGCATAGCCATGACGCACGGCGATATCGTAGTAACCCGATGTGAACGACACGTCTTCATACGAGCACGCGAGGTTCATTTGAATATCGCCATTGGCTTCCTGAAACGCGGCGAGACGCGGCAATAGCCACATCAGGCCGAAGCTCGGACTCGAATGAATGCGCAGTATCTCGACGGATGTTTCGCTCGATGCGCGTTCCGTCGCGCGATTCAATTCGGCGAGCGCGCCGGTGACGTCGGCAAGATATTGCGTGCCGGTCGGCGTGAGGACGAGACCGCGGCCGAACCGCGTGAACAACGGCCGCCCGACGATGCTCTCCAGATTCGCCAGTTGATGACTGACGGCCGAAGGCGTGAGGCCGAGTTCGTCGGCTGCGCGGTTGACGCTCTTCGTGCGCGCGACGCTCTCGAACGCGATGATGGATTTGAGCGGAGGAAGGCGCATGGAAGCTTACTTCGGCTCCTTCGGCACGCGCCCCATCAAAAAGAACTCGTCGTTGGGCCGCATTGAAATGACATTCGCCATGCGATTCGATAACCCGAAAAATGCGGTGATCGCGGCGATATCCCAGATATCTTCATCGCTGAAATCATGCGCGTGCAATGCCGCGAAGTCGGCATCATCCACCGTGCCCGATGCGCGGCATACCTTAAGCGCAAAATCGAGCATCGCCTTCTGACGCGGCGTGATATCCGCCTTGCGATGATTCACCGCCACCTGATCCGCCACGAGCGCGTTCTTTTCATAGATGCGCAGAATCGCTCCGTGCGCGACGACGCAATAAAGGCAATCGTTCACCGCGCTCGTCGCGACGACGATCATCTCGCGCTCGCCCTTGCTCAGGCCGCCTTCCTTGAGCATCAGCGCATCGTGATAAGCGAAGAACGCGCGGAATTCATCGGGCCGGTACGCAAGCGTGAGAAACACGTTCGGCACGAACCCCGCCTTGTCCTGCACTTCGAGAATGCGTGCGCGGATATCGTCGGGCCATTCTTTCGGATCGGGAACGGGATAGCGGCTGATGGGCTTTGGCGTCATGACGTCCTCGAAGGCTTGATCGAACGCCCATTGTAGAGCGAGAGTTCGTCAACGCGTGACTGTGAGCGACGACAATAGCTTCAAGAGGCTCTCGACATTCACGGGCTTCACGAAGTGATAGTCGAAGCCTGCCGATTGCGCGCGCAATCGGTCTTCGGCCTGGCCATAACCCGTGATCGCGATCAGCAAAGGCGTCGTGTCTCCCTTGCGACGCAAACGACGCGCGAGTTCGTAGCCGTCGATATCTGGCAGGCCGATATCGAGCAGCGCCACATCGGGCTGCAAGAGCGGCGCGGCTTCCAGCGCTTCCGCCGATGAATACGCGACGCGCGCGACATGTTCCTCCGACTCGCACAGCATCGCGAGCGAATCGGCGGCATCGCGGTTATCGTCCACGACGAGAATGCGCAGCGCCGTGCGCGTCTCGCGCATGCTCGTCTCCGAAAGTGCGAGCGCGGAATGCCTTTCGTGATGATGCAAACGCGGCAGCCGCACGGTTACCGTCGTGCCGAGGCCCGGTCCCGGGCTTTGCACGGTGATCGTGCCTTTATGCATTTCCACGAGCTTCTTCACGAGAGAAAGCCCGATGCCGAGGCCGCCGTTCGAGCGGTCGAGCGTGCGCTCGCCTTGCGAGAATAGCTCGAATACTTTCGGCAGAAGGTCGGCGGAAATGCCCGTGCCCGTATCGGCGATGACGATAGACACCGAATCGTCGGCAGCCTGCACACTGACGCTGATACGGCCTTGCTCCGGTGTGTACTTGCTCGCATTGTTCAGCACGTTGACAAGGATCTGCGAGAGACGCGTGGGATCGCCGCAGACCCATGTCGTCGCATCGGAAACATCGACTTGAATGTTTTGCGAACGCGACTCGACCATGCCCGCAATGGCTTCGACTGCGTGATATACCGCCGTGCCGACGAGAATCGGTTCGAGTTGCAAGGCGATGCGTCCCTGCGTAATGCGCGAAACCTCCAGCAAGTCGTCGACGATGCGCGTCATGTGCTCCACTTGCCGGCGCATGAGATCGATAAGATCGCGCGGATGCGTGTCGCCATCTTGATCCTTTTGCAGGAGCGCTATGGCCGTTCGCAGCGGCGCAAGCGGATTGCGCAGTTCATGCGCGAGCATCGCGAGGAACTCGTCCTTGCGTCGTCCCGCTTCGCGCAACATCAGCTCCATATGCTTGCGTTCGGTGATGTCTATCACGCTGCCGATGATGCGCAGCGGCTCGCCGTCCTTGCTGCGCTGGAGCAGGGCGCTGCCTTGCATCCACTGTTCTCCGTGCATGTTGCGCACCCGAAACTCGAAATGTCCCTCGGCGCCTTCACCGGCCGCGATGCTGCGCACATAGCGATCGAGCATGGCGCTGTCATCGGGATGCACGCGTGCGAGCGCTGCCTCATAGCTGAGCGTTTCGGTGGTCTGACGCTCGCCGCCGGTTTCGAGCGACAACGTCCACGTCGCGAGTTCCAGCGACGCGATATGAATGTTCGCGGCCTGCATCGCCACCGTGAGGCGCAAGCTGCGCGCCTCGATTGCGGCTTGCGCTTCGAAGCGCGGCGTGACGTCGGTCGTCGTGCCGAACCATTCCTGCAAGCTACCCTTGTCGTCGTAGAGTGGCGCGGCGTGCGCCTGCACCATGCGATAAACGCCGTCGCGACGGTACATGCGAAAGGTGAGCGTGCAAGCGACGCCGTCGCGCAATGCATCGAGCCACGCCTGATGCGTGCGCTCGCGATCGTCGGGATGGATGTAATCGAGCCAGCCCCACCCGGACAACACGTCCGGTGATGTGCCCGTGAACTGTTCCCATTCGCCGCCAGAAGGACGAATTTCGCCGTTTGCATCGGCGGACCAGACGAGCGCGCCCGTCGTTTCGACGAGTGCCCGATAGCGTCGTTCCGAAAGGCTCAGGCGATCTTCATCGGCGCGTTGCGTGCTGATATCGAAGCTCACGCCATAGACGCGCGTGAGCACGCCATGACGGTCGAACTCGGGATGCCCGCGCATGCGCAGCCATCGGCGTTGTCCTTGTTCGCTTTCCAGAACGAAGTCGAATTCGAATGGTCCGCCATCGCGCAATGCTTCGGTCAACTTGCGCTGAAACGGCTCGCGATGTTCGGGCGCGACGCGGTCCCACACTTCCGAAAGAAGAACCGCTTCGGTTCCCGGCGGAAAAGAATAGAGCGCGGCGAGCTGTGCGGTCATGCGTACGACGCGCGTCTTCATGTCCCATTCCCACGCGCCCATGCGTGCGCCCGCGAAAGCGGCCTGCAAGCGCCGCTCGCTGGCTTCATACATTGCCCATGCGTGACGACACTCATGAATGTCGATGGCCACACCGACCGTCTCGCCGATCTGCCCTTCCTCATCGCGCCGCGCCTGAAGATGGAGCGTATGCCAGCGGAACGCGGCATCGTTGCGTAACAGGCGCACATCGACGTTGCGAAGCAGCGTGCCGTCGCGCATCTGACGCAGTGCTTCGAGAACCGGCGGGATGTCGTCGGGGTGAACAAAAGCTTTCCAATGCTGCCCGACGAGTTCGGGAAACGGAATGCCGAGATACCGGCAAGCCCACGGATTGGCGTACTGGATTACCCCGTCTCGTGCCGCGCGCCACACAAACGACGGCAGGAAATGAGCAGGATCGTGCATGGCGTCCTTGCTTCCTTACTCCGGCGAAAAGCGTCGCCGCGCACGCCATCCGAGGCTTTGATAGCTTAGGGATACCATACAACAAAAGCGATGGGCTTCATCGCGATACGGCGATGCAGCCATCATCGCTCCGAAAGGTTATATGTAATTTATACGTATCAAAGAATGTTTCGTCTTATGAATCAGCGCGTCGCCTTATTGATTCATTGGACGATAGCAAGCACGCAAGATCAGCCGGCCTCACCTACGTCTTTCGGATTCGGCAGCTTTTCTTCCTTGCTTTGATCGGTGCGCTTCGGCGGCTCGGGCTCATTTCTCATCGTGCGCTTTTGCTCGTCGGACAAGCGGCGGTCGGCCATGTTCGGATCTTCTGGCGTTTGGGTGGGCGGCGTCGGTCGATCGGTTTGCTGATTCATGAGCGGCTCCTTGTCGTGTTCGTCGGATGACATGAAGAGGTCGCATCCGACGTGCCCGCCGTACCGGGTACAGCCGATGCTCCACTCACACTCCGATGTATCGATCGAACGTTCTTCTCTCATTGCTCTTATGCAGTTCGCGAAAAACACGCTCATTCGTTTTGCCGCTATCGCATGCATGATTTTGTTATCGCCGCGCGGCTTCGCTGCTTCGATTGCCTCCGCGCCCTATGGCGCGACCCAACAAGGCCAGGCGGTGACGCAATTCACGTTGTCCAATGCGCGCGGCGTGTCGATGAACTGCATCACGTATGGCGGCATCGTCACGCGTCTCGATGTGCCGGACCGGCGCGGGCGTCGCGCGGATATCGTGCTCGGCTTTGGCTCGCTCAACGACTATGAGAAGTACAACGGCAAGATCCATTTCGGCGGTCTGATCGGGCGTTATGCGAATCGCATCGCCGATGGAAAGTTCGAACTTGATGGCCGCGACTACAAGCTGCCCGTCAACGAGCCACCGAATACACTGCATGGCGGTCCGCATGGATTCGACGAGAAAGTCTGGACCGTGGTGAAGACGTTTCAGGGCGCGCAAGGCGCGGGCGTGCAGCTTCGCTATGTGAGTCCCGATGGCGAGAACGGCTTTCCCGGCACGCTTACTGTCGACGTAACCTACACGCTCACCGACGATAACGAAGTGCGTATCGACTATCGTGCGAAGACGGACAAGCCGACCGTCCTGAACCTCACGAACCATAGCTACTTCAACCTCGCGGGCGAGGGCAGCGGCAATGTCGAAGGGCAGCTCATCATGATCGCGGGATCGAGCTACACGCCGACGCGCGCCGATTCGATTCCGACCGGCGAGATGGCGAGCGTCGAGAACACACCGCTGGATCTGCGAGCGCTGACGCCGATCGGCGCGCGTTTGCGTTCGTCGAATCAGCAGATGCGTTATGCGCGCGGCTACGACCACAACTGGAAGCTCAACAAGAACGGCCAGCGCACTGGAGAACCCGGCTTTGCCGCGCGCGCCTACGATCCGTCGAGCGGCCGCGTGCTCGATGTCTATACGACGCAGCCCGGCTTGCAGTTCTACACGGGCAACGGTCTCGATGGCAGCGCGATCGGCACGTCGGGCGTGGCGTATCGACAAACGGATGGCTTCGCGCTAGAAACCCAGCATTTCCCGGACTCGCCGAACCGCCCCACGTTCCCATCGACCGAACTCAAGCCCGGCGACGAGTATCACGAAGTCACCGTCTGGAAGATCGGTGTGCGTTAGCGCATGTGTCGGGTGCGAATCGCACCCCGGGACGCGAAGCCACACGTAGAGGCACTTTTCGACGCGGTGGTCGGAATCGGCCCCCGCGTCGAGTGCTCTCTCTCAGGCTGGCCCTCGGAATTCGTTCGGCGCAAACGGAATTTTGCGTTTTGCATTCGAAATGCCTTGTCCTGCTTTGCATTTCGCATGCGCTGCTGGCGGAGCGCTAGGCGGCCGCCTTGTCGGAGTCTGCTGCCCGGTTCTGTTCGAGAAGATCGAGGAGCCGCAGCACGCGGGCGCGTTGCGTCGAGACGAGATCGCTTTCGTCGCCGACCGCGGCGAGCCGCCTTTTCCAGTAGGCATGATCGAACTGGTCGACCGCCTTTGAATTTCCCGATAGCGCGAGCGAACGGATCATGTGCTCGAGATGATCGAGCTGGGTGTCCGCGAGACGCGCGGGCTTGAGCATCGCTCGCGTGGCCTGCGCGGCGCGCCCGACTTGCACAATTTTCGACTTTTCCATGTGTGACGCCCCGAAACGTCTTTTCTCTCTTTATGTGCGGCTGAATTTTTTATCTTGACTAGCCGTAAACCCTAGGATGGGGAGTCAGCAATGTGACGACGGGATGAAGGCAAGGAATCGCCGACCTGGCCGCCCACGACGCCGCACACGCTGCTCCTCGTCCAGCACGATACACCGGCATTCAAAATACGCTTTACCATGCGTCTCATTTGCTGGCGCGTATCGTGCGCGCCACAGCGCGAAGGACGACCCGACAACATCGACTGCCGCACATGCCCGCAGATTCCGATCCGCCGAAGATTTCCACGCACTTTTCGACGCGCGCCTGTCCGCGTGAGCGTCAATTGCTCGCATGGCGCGATCGGGTCGGGCATGTGGTCGATGTCGTGCCGGACAAGGATCAGATTGCACGCGGTTTCTCGGGCAGCATCGATTTGCATGCGGCGGGCGGCCTCGTGTTCACGGAAGCGCGCACCGACGCGCTCGTGCTCGAGCGATCTATCGCGCGCGTCTCCACTGACACGCGTCGCGATTTCGCATTTCACGTCTATGTGGAAGGCGAGACCGGTCACGTCAGCGGGCTGAGCGTCAAGCGCAGCGCGCCTGGCTCTGTGCGCGGCATCATCGCACTCGATCTGAATCAGCGCTTTCGCGTCGAACGTCCGGCGTGCCGCGTGCTGACGATGTTCGTACCGCGTGTAATCGTCGCCGCGCATATCGGCGACTGCGACGCGTTGCACGGTCGCGTGCTGCCCGATCACGCGCCGCTCGTGCATTTCGTGTTCGAACATTTCGAGGCCACCGCGCGAGAATTGCCGGTGCTCGACCGGCCCGACGCCGCTGACGCGCTCGATGCCGGCGCGCGGCTCCTGCTCGCGGCATTCGCCGACAAGCCGAATGCCGCGAGCGATTCACGCGCCGCACTGCAAACGGCCGTGAAGAGCCAGGTGAAGCGTTACATCGAAACGCGCCTGCATGAGGCCGATCTCACGCCGACCGCGATCGTCGAGGCACTCGGGCTCAAGCGCGCGACAGTCTATCGGTGGTTCGAGCAGGAGGGCGGGCTCGCCGCATATATTCGACTTCGCCGCTTGCGCGAAGCGGCCGACGAACTCGCGCTGTTTCCCAATCTGCGGATAGCGGATATCGCATTCGGTCTCGGCTTCAAGAGCGCATCGGATTTCACGCGCGCGTTTCGCCGCGCGTTCGACGTCAGTCCGCTCGAGATGCGCCTGCGCGCGCTCGAACTGTTGCGCGCGACGAGTGGCGATCCCGTCATGCGGATGCGCGCCGCGCACTCGCGCGGCCTTCCGGAAAGCGGCTGAGCGCAAGAAGCGTCAGGCAGTTTGCGGCGAGCAGATACCACGCGGGCGTCATTACGTTGCCCGTCGCGCCGACGAGCCATGCGACCGTCAACGGCGAGAATCCCCCGAAGATGACGACGCCGAAGGTATAGATCACGGCGAGGCTCGCCGCGCGCCGATGCTTCGGGAAGGCTTCGAGCATGAGCACCGAAGCGGCGCCCGCGTTGTTCAGCGCGACTGCGACATAGAGCAGGATGATGACGAGCGCGAGCCCATCCGGTGCGCCTCGCGTGAGCGCATAAAACGCGGGATAAGCCGTCGCGAGCGCGGCGAAGAGCGAGGCATATTGCAGCGTCTTGCGGCTCATCAGCCGATCGGCCGCAAGCGCGACGAGCGGCGTGACGATCAGAATAACGAGGCCGGAGAGCGACGCGATCAGAAAGCTGATGACAGGCGGCCGCTGCAGCGTATGCGTCAGATAGCTCGGCATGTACAGCACGGCGATGTAGATGCTCGACGATGGCGCGGCCATCATCAGGATGCCGCATGCGAGCGGGCGCGCGTGCTCGCGCAGTACAGTTGCGAGCGGCGTGCGCGCGGGTCGGGGCTTCGACGTGGATGCGTCGCCCGGCATGCGGCGCAGAAACCATCCGAGCGGCGCGATCAGTCCGCCGATGAAGAAGGGCGCGCGCCATCCCCATTGCAAGAGTTGCTCCGGCGACAGAAGCGCCGATGTGCACGCGCCGACGAGCGCCGCCACGCACGCGGCCGCGCCCTGACTCGCACCACGCCAGCTGACGATGAAGCAGCGCCGTTCATAAGGCACGGCTTCCATCAGCAGCGCCGATGCCGGTCCGATCTCGCCGCCCGCCG